>JAEEGJ010003260.1_pt1 | contig 64475 bp, 54 predicted proteins | sample 8958761 | NCBI WGS metagenome assembly JAEEGJ01 (sample SAMN16246546, study PRJNA631951) | gut metagenome | biome: gut microbiome; feature: rumen; material: RS-attached | host: Bos | place: Iran: Karaj | collected 2018-10 | reverse complement strand
TGCACAGTGGGGCAAGGACTGGGATGGAAAGGAGATCACCGACCAGGAAGTAGCATACCTTCTTCCCTGGACTTCCGTTGAAAAGGCTATCAAGGGTGGTGCAAAGTGGATCGCTTCGGGTTATATTGATAGGGGACAGAATACTCTTTATTTCCAGAAGTTCGATGTTCTTGATGACGGAACCGAAAGGTACAATCATCAGTATGCACAGAATATAATGATGGCATATTCTGAAGGATTAAGATATTACAGAAGTTATAATTCGATAGGCATGGCGAATGCAGGATTCGAATTCGTAATTCCGGTATATAATTTTATGCCTGATAAGTACGGGAGCTTGCCTTGATGAGATGGATTACTGACAGGAGAGTTATTGGTCTTTTTGCAAAGATCTGCGCAGCGCTCTTTGCGTTTGTTTTTGCCGTTTCTTTGTGCCTGTCATGTTTTAAGGCTCCAAAAGTAAATGCAGATTCCGATATCACGGTCTCACTTTCTTCAAGCAAGACTAATCTGGGCCCGGGAGATCTTGTGTTCATCGATGTTATCGCGAGCAGGATGCCCGGAATCTCGTCTTTTGGCCCCATAACTTTTAATTTCGATGCTGATAAGGCTGAATATGTTTATTATGAGCACGGAAAAGAAGTTGCCAATTTCGGCTTTACCGAGACACTGAAAAACGGTGAAGTAACGGTTACCGGAACGGACCGGATGACCAATACCAGCGGCAACATCGAAGATGATGACTATTCTGCGTTCTTCAATTCAGAAGAACCTGTCGTATTGTTTACCATTGCACTCAGACTGTTCCCGGACTGCAGGGGCGAAGTCAACTGCTGGATCAGCAGCATCGGAGATTTCAAATCGGGCGATACCAGTGTTGCTGCCAGGATCGGAAGCGTATTAAAGCTCCCCATTACCAGAACAGGTCCTTCGAGTGATGCGACAATAGCTTCCCTTAAGGTTGGCGGAACTACGATAAATCCAGAATTCAATCCGAATATTACCGAGTATCACTGTTCTGTAGAGCGTTCTGTCGATAAAGTCCAGATCTCGGTAGTAGCGAGCAACCGCTGGGCCGCTGTCGTAATCAAGAATAACCAGCAGCTCGTGCTGGGCGATAATGTCGTTGAGATAATAGTCACGGCCCAGGACGGACAAAACCGCATGGTTTACACGATCCATGTTAATCAAAGAGAGAGTAACATTCCTGAGAATTCCTCGCTGGTCGATGTCGACGGCAAAACATACACGTTCCTCGATATTCCTGAAGAAGTAAGCGTACCTGAAGGATTTTATCTGACGACCAAGACAATAAACGGATACAGCGTTCCTGCCTATGTTAAGGATGGCGTTTCCAGTGTTCTTTTATATCTTTTCGACGGAACAAAGACTCCCGGAATGTTTTTTTATAACAGTGCCACGAAAACTGTGATCCCTTATGAGATCGACAATACGGTCATTATGGAATCGGAGATCCTTAAGAGAGCGGAAGTGCCTGCTGATGTTATGATACCCAATGAATTCAAGCCTGCGACATTTGATACCGGAAACGGCATCCTGCAGGGTTACGAGAATGATGACGGAGATTTCATCTGTTATCTGGAAGATGACAGCGGCAGCAGGGATTTCTATTACTACGATAAGGTTACCGGCGCGTTAAGCAGATACAGATTCGCAGATAAGAGAGCTGAACTTTTGTATTCTTATCTGTTTGACGTTTTTTTAGTAATTGCTATTATTGAAGCGGTCATTATCACCATTACGGTATATATCGTCAGAAGAATGGTATCTGACAGGACCAATCCTAGACCGAAGAGGGTATAAAGGAATCAAAGATGGATATTAAAACTATCATATTCGGAAGCAAAGATCTTACTGAGAGTCAGGAGAAGAAGCGTAAGCTCTTCATGTATCTGGTAAGCGGTGTTATTACAACTGCCGTAAACTGGATCGTATACATCATTGTTGACCTTTCCATTAAAAATGACATGATGCTCTCGTTTTTGGGCTTTGAATTCACATTTAAATATGCAGTCAAGCAGATCGTAGGTTTTATCGTTGCCGTTCTCGTTGCTTATTTCCTTAACAGGATCACGGTGTTCAGATCAAAGGGCAACATATTCAGAGAGCTCATCTCTTTCTTCGGTGCGAGGATCATCTCATTTGTTGTTCTCGAACTCGGCCTTTTCTATCTCATGATCTGGGCATGCGAGGGAATTACAGGTGTTCCTGCCACGACGGCACTTATGATGATCGGTTCGTTTGCATTCACATACGATTATCTTGTTAAGCTCATCAATTCTGTCTTCATCATGATCACCAACTATGTAATGAGTAAGGTCATGGTATTCAGGAAGAAGGATATGGTGGATTACAACAAGGACGAAAAGAAACCGGAAGAATCTTCCGGGAAGGAACAGACTGATGCATGACGGCAAGGTGCCCGAAGTACTGACCGGAGCACTGCAGTTCGGGATCAAACCGGGCCTTGAGAGAATAACCGCTTTAATGAATCTTCTGGGCAATCCCCAGGACAGTTTCAGATCCATCCACATAGCCGGAACAAACGGCAAAGGTTCAGTTGCAACATTCATATCTTCGATAATGGCTTCAGACGAAAAGAAGGTCGGAGTCTTTACTTCACCGTATCTTGAGCGTTTTTCCGAGCGCATCAGGATAATCGACGGCAGGGAAGGTCTTTCCGGATATGTCGAAGATGATTCATATGGCGAGATAGAACAGAAGGATCTTGATAAGTATTCTGACATGGTAAAGAAGGCCAGGGAGAAGATGATCTCTGAAGGCCTTTGTGATGAGCCTACCGAGTTCGAACTGATTACGGCGATCTGCTTCCTTTATTTTGCAGAGAAAAAGATCGACGTCGCTGTCCTTGAAGTAGGACTTGGCGGAAGGCTTGATTCCACTAACATCATCAGGGATCCCCTGGTTACCGTTATTACGGCTCTGGGACTGGATCACACCGGCGTGCTTGGCAATACGATCTCTGAGATCGCAGGCGAGAAGGCAGGGATCTTTAAAGAAGGCTCTCCTGCAGTATGCTTTGATCCGGATCTTACGATCGTTCCTGATGAGATGAAGAACGATATCAGGAGAACACTTATCTCCAAAGCAGGCGAAAAGAATATAGACATCAGTTTTGCCGGAAGCAGGGAAGCTTTCGACAGTGCCGTATTTACCAATGACGGCAGGATGGAATTTACATATGAAGGCAAGGTTTATACCACAGCCCTTAACGGCAGGCATCAGATAGGAAATGCGGTTACGGCAATAGAAGCATGCAGGAAGTGCGGTGTGTCTGAAGAAGCTGTAAAAGAGGGCATTGCCCTTGCCAGATGGAAGTGCAGGGCTGAGCTTTTGAGCACAAAACCCGTGATAATAATCGACGGAGGCCATAATCCGCAGGGCGCTACAAGCCTTGGCATTACAATGAACGAGATGCTCGGCGGTTCACTTAGAGGCAAACCTGTAAGACTTCTGATGGGTGTAATGGCAGATAAGGATGTCGATGGTATACTTCAAGCCTATAAAAATTGCGGGATAAACATCAAAAGCGCGGTTACGGTCACGCCAAATAACCCCAGGAGCGAACCTGCTGATGTTCTCGCACATAAAATTAATTATGTGTATAATATCAGCGACGATTTGGAGGCAGTCTCTGATCCTGATGAAGGAACAAGGATCGCTTACCAAAAAACGCTTAACGACGGCATGGTTTTGCTTGCCACAGGATCGCTTTATCTTGCCGGCCAGATCAGGGCCACACTGAAAGGATTGATTGAATGCACGACTATTTAAGCTTCTGCATGATGATACAGCCGATTAATGAGTCGAGTCTCATCCTTTTCGATGTCAGCAATGAGGAAAAGGCCCGTATAGTCCGTCAGTACAACAGAGCATTGCAGAACAGTCAGGGCGAAGGCACTGACGTTGCGCAGATATTCTTAAAGCCCTTGATCGCCCAGTATCAGAAGTGGGGAGATCCGGCATTGATCTTCGGTCTTTGCCTTGCAAGGGAAGGCCAGTTCAAGAGAGCTGAAGGAAGCCTTATGTTTGCCATTCAGGGAGTGCTTGCCACAGAACAGTATCTGTCCATCGCACAGGAAGCCTTGAGAATGGTAAGAGAGGACATCAAGAATCCTCCGCCGGACCTTCCGCCTGCAGATATCGCCGGAAAGCTCAAGAATGCACAGATGGCATCAGGATCTTCTCCTGCTGCAAGAGCCAACTTCCAGGCACCTATCCTTACCAAGGCGCAGAAGACATCCGAACCGCCTCAAATGGCATCCTCCAAAGAGAGAAGAGATATAATGATGCGTTCGGGCGGTGTTGCTGATGAGCTCCCCGATGATTCAATAGATATTGAGGATATAAAATCTCCCAGAGAGAGGATGAAAAGTTTAGTCGTTGCAGGCGTTGTAATTCTGTCAATGTTACTAGTGACGCTTCTCATCATATTTGGTATTATTCCTCTGGTAAAACAGGTCGAAGCCGGCGGTGACGCACAGGACAGGCTCGAATACCTGCACAGAGAGTTCTACCGCAACAGATTTGATCCTGAGGTTTCGGCTCTCGTAAGTGCTTACGAATCGAGCTTCGGTACATACTCTACTGCAAACATGCCGCAGGATACTGCAGCACACAGGATCGAAGTAGAAAGCGAGTCGCAGACAGAGTCGACCACTACCACTACAGAGACGACGTCAACTGAATTGACAGCGTATACGGCACCGGTAACGACAACGACGACGGCTCAAGGAGAGACATAATGAACTATATAAGCACAAGAGGATATGAAGGAAAGTTTTCTTCAAGCGAGGCTATAATCCGAGGCATCGCTCCGGACGGCGGTCTTTTTGTGCCTGAGACGATCCCTCAGCTTACACAGGAAGACTTAGAGAGAATGCAGACGATGCAGTTCTATGAACTGTCTGCTTTTGTTCTTTCAAAGTTCCTTACTGATTTTACGGAAGCTGAGCTCCTCGATTATACAAGACAGGCTTACGCTGAAGAGAAGTGGGGCGAGAACCCCGTTCCTCTCGTTCAGATGAACGAATATAACGACAGGGAATATATCTTAGAGCTCTGGCACGGACCTACGTGCGCATTTAAGGACGTAGCACTCCAGCTCCTGCCTCATCTTATGACCGCTTCCGCAAAGAAGACCGGCACAAATAAGAAGATCTGCATCCTTACGGCTACTTCGGGTGACACGGGTAAGGCTGCACTAGAGGGCTTTAAGGATCTTCCCGGAACAGAGATCATCGTATTCTATCCGACAGGCGGCGTTTCTGAAGCACAGAAGCTTCAGATGACAACGACAGGCGGATCCAATACACATGTAATCGCTGTTAACGGCTGCTTTGACGATGCCCAGACAGGCGTAAAGCAGATCTTCGGAGACATGGAATTTGCGATCACTCTTGATGAGCATGACGTTATGCTCTCATCTGCAAACTCCATTAACTGGGGACGCCTTGCGCCGCAGATCGCTTACTATGTTTATTCTTATGTTGAACTTATAAGAAAAGGCAAGATGGATCTTACAGAGTCCTTCAATATCGTTGTTCCTACGGGCAACTTCGGTAATATCCTTGCTGCATGGTTTGCAAAGCAGATGGGCATTCCGGTAAGAAAGCTGATCTGCGCTTCCAACCGCAATAAGGTCCTCTGCGACTTCTTCTCTTCCGGTATCTATGACCGCAACAGAGAGTTCTATAAGACGACATCACCTTCAATGGATATCCTTATCTCTTCGAATCTCGAGAGACTTCTTTTCGAGATCACGGACATGGATTATAAGAAGGTAACAGAATGGATGAATGACCTTTTCGAGAAGGGCAAGTACAGTGTCGACAAGGACACTCTCAGGTCTTTGCAGAGACTCTTTGTCGGAGGCTTTGCTGATGAGACCGGCGTATCGAAGACCATTCTTGAAGTCTATGACCGCACGGATCACGTTATCGATCCTCACACGGCAGTAGGATTTAACATCTACGGCAGATATCACACCAGGTCGGGTGACGAGAGCAAGACGGTATTCGCTTCCACGGCATCTCCGTTCAAGTTCGCGCCGGCTGTTATGGACGCTTTAAGAGGAGCAGGTTATTCCGATAACAAGTCCATACCCGATATCATCGCCGAACTTGCCGAAGAAAGCGGGCTCGAAGTTCCTCAGTCTATTTCGGAATTACCGTCTCTTGAAGTAAGACATAAGGACGTTATCGAGAAGGAACAGATGATGAGCATGGTGCGCAAGATCCTTCTCGGATGATTTGATTTTTAAGGCTTTTCTCCCAACGGAAAAGCCTTTTTTATAAAAGGGGGCATGATGAAATGAAACGTTATCTGGTATTGGAGAACGGCAACGTTTACGAAGGCGAAGCAATGGGTGCTTCAGGCAGCGTCATTTCCGAGATAGTTTTTACTACCGCGATGACAGCTTATCTGGAGACACTGACAGACCCGAGTTATAAGGGCCAGGCTGTAGTTCAGACATTCCCTCTGATAGGCAACTACGGAATAATCACTCCCGATATGGAGAGCTCGAAAATAAACGTCTCAGGCTACATCGTAAGAGAAGTATGCGATCTTCCTTCCAACTTCAGATGCGAGACGGATCTTGATACCTTCCTTAAAGAACAGGGCATTCCCGGACTTAAGGGTATCGATACGAGAGCCCTTACAAAGTGCTTAAGAGAATCAGGCACGATGAACGGCGCGATTTGCGACCGTCCTGATGAGTTCACTTTAGACGAGATCAAAGCATATAAGATCAAGGATCCGGTTGAAGAAGTAACCACACCTGAAGAGGTTGTCGTATCACCTGAAGGCGAAGTTAAGTTCAAGGTCGCCATGTTCGACTTCGGCATCAAGAACAATATCGCAAGAGAGCTCGCAAAGAGATCATGCGAAGTTCATCTCCTTCCCGCAGATACTGACGCGGCAAAGGTAATGGAGATCGCACCTGACGGAATCTTCCTCTCAAACGGCCCGGGAGATCCTGAGGATAATACAAAGGCGATCGAGACAATGAAGGTCTTAAAGGATTCAGGAATCCCGATCATGGGTATCTGCTTAGGACATCAGATCTTAGCACTTGCTCACGGCTTTAAGACATCCAAGCTCAAGTACGGTCACAGAGGCGCTAACCACCCTGTAAAGAACCTTGAGACCGGAAGAGTCTACATCACATCACAGAACCACGGATATCAGGTCGAGAGCAATTCGATCGATCCTAAGATCGCGAAAGAGTTATTCGTTAACGTAAATGACGGAACAAACGAAGGAATCAGATATCTTGATAAGCCCGCTTATTCAGTCCAGTTCCACCCGGAAGCATGCGGAGGACCTAAGGATACTGAATTCCTTTTCGATGAATTCATAAGCATGATGGAAAACAGGGAGGAGAAATAATATGCCGCTTGATAAAACTATACGTAAAGTCCTTGTTATCGGTTCAGGCCCGATCGTAATCGGCCAGGCCGCAGAGTTCGACTACGCAGGAACACAGGCCTGCAGAGCTTTAAGAGAAGACGGCATCGAGATCGTACTCCTCAACTCGAATCCTGCTACCATCATGACCGACAAGTCGATGGCAGACAAGATCTACATCGAACCCCTTACGCTTACAACGGTCAAGAGAATAATCGAGACTGAAAAGCCCGACTCGATCCTCTCGGGTCTTGGCGGACAGACAGCGCTCACGCTCTGCATGCAGCTTGCAAAGGAAGGCTTCCTTGAATCACATGGCGTTAAGCTCTTAGGATCTTCTCCCGAGTGCATCGACAAGGCTGAAGACCGCCAGATGTTTAAAGACACGATGGAAGCGATCGGCCAGCCCTGCATTCCTTCAAAGGTCGTAACGACAGTGGAAGATGCTCTCGCATTTGCAGATGAGATCGGTTACCCGGTTATCGTAAGACCTGCCTTCACATTGGGAGGCACAGGCGGCGGTATCGCAAAAGACAAGGATGAGCTCCACGAGATCGCAAGAAATGGTCTTGCCCTGTCGCCTATTACACAGATATTAGTTGAGCGCGGTATCGCAGGCTGGAAAGAGATCGAGTTCGAAGTAATTAGAGATAAGGACGGCAACGTCATCACGGTCTGCTCGATGGAGAACTTAGACCCCGTCGGCGTTCATACGGGTGACTCTATCGTTATCGCTCCTGCAGTAACTCTCTCAGACAAAGAATATCAGATGTTAAGAACAGCATCTCTTAACATCATCGAAGCATTGGGCGTTGAAGGCGGCTGTAACTGCCAGTTCGCGCTTAATCCGAACTCATTCGAGTATGCGGTAATCGAGGTTAACCCGAGAGTCTCAAGATCATCGGCTCTCGCTTCAAAGGCAACAGGTTATCCTATCGCAAAGGTTGCTACAAAGATCGCTATAGGCTACAGGCTCCACGAGATCGTAAATGCCGTAACAGGCCACACTTATGCTGCTTTCGAGCCTGCATTGGACTACGTTGCAGTTAAGTATCCGAAGTGGCCTTTCGACAAGTTCGTATACGCAAAGAGAAATCTCGGCACACAGATGAAGGCGACAGGCGAAGTCATGGCGATCTCCGACTCGTTTGAGAGCGCGCTCATGAAGGCCGTAAGAGGCGCAGAGATCTCAGCTGATACACTCCACCTGAAGAAGATGGAGGAAGTCGCAGACGAAGACCTTATGGAGCGCTGCGTTACGCCTACAGACGAGAGACTCTTCTATGTTGCTGAGGCTATCAGAAGAGGTGTAGAGATCGAGAAGATCAACGTTGAGACCAAGATCGACATGTGGTTCCTCTCAAAGATCAGGAACCTCGTCGAATTCGAAAAGAATATCGCAGGAAGAGACATCTCTTTCGATGAATACGTAAAGGCAAAGAAATTAGGCTTTACTGACAAGGCTATCGCCAGGATCACAGGCAAGCCCGTTACATATGAGCTCAAGCCGACCTTCAAGATGGTTGATACATGCGCAGGCGAGTTTGAAGCGCACACACCTTACTTCTATGCAACATTCAACAGACCTGAAGAAGGCGGTGAGAATGAAGCTGATTTTGAGAAGGCAGGCGACAAGGACAAGCAGACAGTAATCGTATTCGGTTCAGGCCCGATCCGTATCGGCCAGGGAATCGAGTTCGACTATGCCGCAGTTCACTGCGTACACGCGCTCCGCAACTTAGGCTACAGGGTAGTTATCGTAAACAACAACCCTGAGACTGTATCCACTGACTTCGATACAGGCGACAGACTTTATTTCGAGCCTCTGACACCTGAAGACGTAATGAACATCGTCCATCAGGAAAAGCCGTTCGGCGTTGTAGTCGCATTCGGCGGCCAGACAGCTATCAAGCTCACGAAAACCTTATCCGAGAACAACATCAACATCATCGGTACATCTGCTGATTCCATCGATATGGCAGAAGACCGTGAGAGATTCGATGAGCTCTTGGAGCGCCTCGGAATCGCAAGACCTAAGGGCTTCTCCGTTCTCACACTTGAGGAAGCTCTCCATGCTGCAAACGCATTGGAATACCCTGTACTCTTAAGACCTTCTTATGTCCTGGGCGGCCAGAACATGATCATTGCCTTCAACGACGAAGACGTTAATGAGTACATGAGGATCATCTTAGCTCAGGGCATCGAAAACCCTGTCCTCATCGACAAGTACATTCAGGGTAAGGAGATCGAAGTAGACGCTATCTACGACGGCAAGGATGTCCTTATCCCCGGACTTATGGAACACGTTGAGCGTGCGGGAATCCACTCCGGTGACTCGATCGCTATGTATCCTGCAAAGCATATCTACGACGATATGTATAAAAAGCTTGCTGATACTACGATCGCTCTCTGCGACGGCCTTAAGTCAACAGGTATCGTAAATATCCAGTACATTGTAAAGGACAACAGGATCTATGTAATCGAGGTCAACCCGAGAGCATCAAGAACCGTTCCTTACATGAGCAAGGTTACAGGCATTCCGATGGTAGATGTTGCTATCGAAGTAAGCCTCGGCACGCCTCTTGCAGACATGGACTATGGCACGGGCTTCTACAGACAGTCACCTTATACGGCTGTTAAGGTTCCTGTATTCTCGTTCGAAAAGCTCACGGACGTAGATACTCAGTTAGGACCTGAGATGAAGTCCACAGGCGAGGTATTAGGCGTCGGCAGAAACCTCTCCGAAGCTCTGTACAAGGGACTTGTTGCTGCAGGCTACAAGATGTACAAGCGCGGCGGCGTATTCATCACAGTAAGAAACTCCGACAAGATGGAGATCGTCGAGATCGCAAAGAAGTTCGATTCGATGGGCTTCAAGCTCTATGCAACTCACGGCACGGCAGAGGCATTAAGACAGGCCGGAATGGAAGTTACGGCAGTATCCAAGATCCACGAGTCTGATGAGAACAACACCATGACGCTTCTTGAGAGCGGCAAGATCAATTACATCATCTCGACATCTGCAAAGGGAAGACTCCCTGCAAGAGACTCCGTTAAGCTCAGAAGAAGAGCAGTCATGCTCGGCATCCCCTGCCTTACGGCTGTCGATACCGCAGATGCTCTTGCAGACTCTCTGATGAGCCACTTCTCCGAGATCAACACAGAGCTCGTAGACATCAACAACATGCGTGACAAGAGAAGGAAGATCAACTTCACGAAGATGCAGGGATGCGGCAACGATTATATCTACATCGACTGCATGGAGAACATGGTATCTTCACCTGAATCACTCTCTGTCTATATGAGTGACAGACACTTCGGTGTAGGCGGTGACGGCATCGTCCTCATCGCTCCCTCCAAGGTTGCTGACTGCCGCATGATAATGTTCAACCTGGACGGCTCTGAAGGCATGATGTGCGGCAATGCTATAAGATGCGTTGCAAAGTACATGTACGATGAGCGCGGCCACAAGAAGAGACACATGAAGATCGAGACCAAGAGCGGCATCAAGACTTTAGAGCTCATGACATCAGGCGGTGTCGTAGTAAGAGTTAAAGTTGACATGGGCAAGGCAGAACTCAATCCGCCGAAGATCCCCTGCACGCTCCCCGGCGATACTGCGATCAACGTTCCTGTAAATATAGATGGCGATCAATATAATATTACGGCAGTATCCATGGGCAATCCTCATGCTGTTGTATTCACTGACCGTGTTGATGTTCTGGATCTCAATACCATCGGTCCCAAGTTCGAATACTCGACGGATATCTTCCCCGAGAGAGTCAACACCGAGTTCGTCAAAGTCATCGACGAGCATACACTCAAGATGAGAGTATGGGAGAGAGGTTCAGGCGAGACTATGGCCTGCGGTACCGGTGCCTGCGCAACAGTCGTTGCAGCATGTGAGAACGGCTTCTGCAAGAAGAACGAAGACATCAGGGTCATCCTTAAGGGCGGAGATCTCATCATCAGATACACAGACGATGCAGTATTCATGACGGGTAACTGCGACAAGGTCTTCGAAGGATCCATGGAGGTCTGATGACTAAGACAGAGAGATCCTTTAAAGCAGCGATTTTCGATATGGACGGACTGATCCTTGATTCAGAAAGGACAGTCCTTTCCATTTGGGAACAGATCGGCTCCAGGTACGGTTTTGCAGGTATCCGCGATTACGGAATAAGCGTTATCGGAAAGAATAAGAAGGCTACCGTTGATGAATTCAGGAGAAGATACGGTGAGCCCGGAGAACCTTATGAGCGGGAGCTCAGAGCAATTTACAACGATCTGGCGGCTCAGGGCAAGGTGCCGTTAAAGCCTCATACGATAGAACTTTTGAGTGCGATGAAGAATGCCGGCATGAAGACCGCGATCGCATCGTCTTCCACCAGGGAGGAAGTGACTTCGCAGATGGAAGTGCTCGGTGCTCTTCCCTTTTTCGATGCCTGTGTATGCGGCGACCAGGTCACTAAGTCCAAGCCTGATCCGGAGATATTCCTCCTGGCATGTGATGCCCTGGGTGTAAAGCCTGAAGAAGGCGTGGGACTTGAAGATTCATTCAACGGAGTAAGGTCATGCAGGGCATCAGGCCTTTATACCATAATGGTTCCTGACATCATTCAGCCCGATGATGAGATGAAGAGCTTAGCAGACGTTATCCTTCCGTCGTTAAAGGACGTTCAGGACTTCTTAAATCTCAGGTAATTGTTGTTGTAAAGATAGTTCATTACGGATGCGCCGATGATTATCGCGTATCCTATGATGCTTAAGAAATCAGGAACCTCGCTCAAGAAGATAAGACCGAGCAGAGCCGTAAAGATTACGGTCGAATAGTCGTAGATAGATATCTCCTTTGCAGGGCACGCGGCATAAGCGGATGTGATGAATATCTGGCCGAAGCATGCAGCAACGCCCGTCATGCAGCAGTAGAAGAACTGGAGCCATGTGATGGGCTGATAAGTGAATATGATGAACGGTATCAATGCTATGCAGGAGAACGTCGAAAAGAACGCGACTACGACGATGCCGCGCTCACCTTTGACCGTGGCCTTGCGCAGGAACGCGTAGGCGATTCCGGCACAGATACCGCCGATAAGAGCGATAACAAGAGGGAAGACCGAATCGCCGCTTATGCCTAAGTTTCCGAAGATAAAAGACGGTTTTACGACGAATACCGCGCCTGCTATGGCGGTCAGGATCGCTGCCCACTGGAAGCCGTCAGCAGCTTCCTTAAGAACGATGATGGAAGTAAGCATCGCAAAGAACGGCGAGAGCTTGTTGAGCATCATGGCATCGGACATGTTGGCAGTCGAGATCGCGTAGAAATTCGCAAGAACGCCTATCGTGCCGAAGCCCGCGCGCATGAAGAGATACGGCAGGGTCTGCTTTTTTATCTTGAACTTCTCGGGAGACCTCGCGAGGATGATATAAGACATTACGATAGCTACAAGGTTCCTGAAGAAAGCTTTCTGGAATACGGGCATATCTCCTGCAAGGTTGATGAACAGAGCCATGCATGCAAAAGAGAATGACGACAGAAGAAGGTATACGATCCCTCTCTTCCTTGGTGATAATCTGTTAAGAAATCTAATAGTCACGGGCCGTTCTCTTTTCGAAATCTTCAGCAATAAAAATAAAACAAGAAAGCACTGTTGTCTATAAGACAAGGCTTGTTCAATTCATAGATTGACACACCTCTTAACCCTCAATACAATTAGGGAGTTGCTTAAATATTATAATTTAGAGGTCGATATATGCTTAGAGTCGGTATATTAGGTTGCGGAGTGATCGCTGCCAAGATCTGTGACAGCCTTAAGGGCAACAGAAAGGTCAGGATCGAAGGTGTCGCTTCAAGAGAAAGAGCGAAGGCAAAGAAGTTTGCCGCTTCGCACTGCCCTGATGCAAAGGTGTTTACCGGTTATGAGAAGCTCGCCAAGTCTCCCGATATCGATCTTATCTATATTGCGACCCCCAACACTTATCACTACGAACACGCGATAATGTGCATCAAGGAATATAAGAATGTCCTTATCGAGAAGCCTTTTGCAATGAGCAGGGCCGAAGCCGACAGCATCTTCTTCGAAGCCAAGAACAGAGGCGTTTTTGTCGCAGAAGCCATGTGGACATCTTATCTGCCGCTCCACAAGAAGGCTCTTGAATGGATCGAGAAGGGCAGGATCGGACAGATCAAGTATGTAACCGCTAACCTCGGATACGACATTGAGAATGTTCCGAGACTTAACAGCACGGTATTGGGCGGCGGAAGCTACCTGGACCTCGGTGTATATACAACGAACTTCGCGCTCTCTTTTATGGGTGATGACATTAAGGTATCCAGAGTCTTTGCGAGGAAAGATTCATCCGGTATCGACCGCGATACGACGTATTCCATGGAGACAGATGACGGTGCCATCCTCGGCAACTTCTATGTTACGATGTGCGCCAACACCGACAAGGACGGCGTAGTTATAGGTGAGAGAGGCAAGATCAGATTTACCAACATCAACAATTACAGGAAGATCACTCTTTATTCGGCATATGATGTGATGCTGGATGAAGCAGAAGCAGACAAGAATTACTTAAAGGGGTATGTATACGAATTCGAATCCTGCGCAAATGCCATTTCGAAGGGACTTATCCAGGCACCTGAGATGTCGTGGAGCAGGACTGTCAGGATATGCCAGATAAACGATACGATTCGTTCAATGATGTGATTATGACGGACAATATTTCAAGACAGGCAAAGAACAGAAAGCTCATAAGATTTATCGTCTTCAACGGTATCGTTGCAGCGCTCTATGTGGTGCTCACGTATTTCCTTGCGCCTATCTCATACGGACCGATCCAGGCGAGGATCTCTGAGGTCATGACGGTATTCCCGGTCTTCTCATGGGGCATGATCCCCGGTGTTACTTTGGGATGCCTTATCTCGAACCTCTTAAATCCCGACAATCTGGGTCCTGTCGATATCATCGGAGGTACACTGGCTACGCTTCTTGCAGGCTATCTGTCTTATCTCATCGGCAGGAAGAACAAGTGGCTCGGCATCATCCCGCCGGTTGTCTGCAACGGACTTATCGTCGGAGGATATCTTCCGTTCCTTTTGTTTGACACCGTAACATGGCAGGAAGTCGTTCTTACCATGCTCTCTGTAGCAGGCGGCGAAGCTGCCGTTTTAGTAGTATTGGGACTGCCGCTCGTAGCGGTTATCGAAAAGACAGGATTAAAGAGTAAATTACCATGACACAATATTTTGACCCCAATCCGACAACTCCTTCAGACCGTAAAGTGATCTCCTACAGAATGAACGGGATCAACTTCGAATTCTCAACGGATTCATCGGTCTTCTCAAGAAGGGAAGTTGATTTCGGAACAAACCTTTTGATCGATACCATCGTTAAGGACATCAAGTCCAGAGGTCCTAAGATGGAACGCTTTGTAGACCTGGGATGCGGCGTCGGAATCGTCGGCATCGTTATAAAGTCATGCTTTATGGCTTTCGATGTAACGGGCGTCGACATCAATTCAAGAGCGGTTGCTCTCGCCCGCGAGAACGCGATCAACAACGGCGTAAACTGCAGATTTATGTCGAGCGACATCCTCTTCGGCGTAAGGGACGAGCGCTTCGATATCGTTGCGACAAATCCCCCTGTAAGAGCCGGCAAGAAGACTGTGTTCGGCTTCTACGAGCAGGCCTTTGAGGTCCTTAATCCGGGCGGATATCTTTATGTCGTCCTGCAGCGCAAGCAGGGCGCGCCTTCAACTATGGATAAGATGAAAGAGCTCTTCGGCAATTGCGAGACGCTTGCAATAGACGGCGGATACAGAGTTATGAGGTCTCGAAAAGAATGAGCTTCTTACCGTATCCGTTTATAGATTCCTACATGATGTTCTTCATCTACAGCTTTGTCGGCTGGGTAATCGAAGTCATCTACTACGGGATCACCGAGGGTAAATTCATCAACAGAGGCTTTCTGGCAGGCCCCTTATGTCCTGTTTACGGACTGGGCTTTTATGCCGCTATCTGGATATTCGAACCCTTGAGCAATAACTTCTTCATCATATTCTTCGGCATGGCTGCCGCATGTACGATAGTTGAGCTCATTGCCGGCGTTATCCTCTATCACGTATTCCATATGCGCTGGTGGGATTATTCGGAATACAAGCTCAACTTCAGAGGTTATATCTGCTTAAGGTTCTATATCTACTGGGGTATTGCGGCTTCGCTCGGCATCTATGTCCTGCATCCGCTCGTAAAGCATTTAATTGCCCATATCAATTATCCCGTGAGGATCGGCGTTCTCGCCTTCTTTACCCTGGTTCTCGTTACTGACATTGTTACCACCATCATTACGATCGCGGGCTTCAAGAAAAAGTTCGAAGCAATGGAAAAGGTCGTATCCGGCACGAAGGTCGTATCAGATCTCATCGGTTCGCAGATATATGGCGCGGTCGACACTGTTGTAACAGTATCCGAACCTACCAGAAATCACTACGAGCAGTACAGAAAGCTGATCGACGAGAACCGCCGCCAGGAAAGGGAACTTGCTGCCCAGCACAGGGCTGAGGAAAAGGCTTTTGCGAACCAGTTCACCGAAGCCGAGAAGGAGAGCCTGAGGCTCGCCAAGGCGCAGGCTGCAAATACCGTAGGTTCTCTCATAAGTTCATTCAAAAAGAACGAGAAACGTCTCGTAAACGTTGTTATGGTGAGATCAAGTGATGCCGGTGCCGCAGTGATGAGATTCATCAAGAAGAGAACGGAAAGCGGCAGCGACGAGATTTTCGAGATCGACGAAGAAGAACAGACTTTGAAAAAAGAGTAAGCGTTAACTATAATAGGCGCGTCAAAATATAAGGAGGACATATTATGTCATCAGCATGTGATACTTGCCCGTCAAAGAACGGCTGCACATCGCAGGATTCCTGCCCGTCAGCAAACGGGATCCAGAAGGATCCTCTTGCTAAAGGATCATCCATCAAGACCGTTATCGGTGTTGCAAGCGGCAAGGGCGGCGTAGGCAAGTCATTCGTTACATCAGTTCTCGCAGTACAGCTTGCGAGAAAAGGCTATAGAGTAGGCATCATGGACGCCGACATCACGGGTCCTTCGATCCCTCAGTCCTTTGGCCTTACAGAGAATTTAAGAGGAACTGATGACCAGCTCATCGTTCCTGCAGAGACAAAGACAGGGATCAAGGCAGTCAGCGTCAACCTCGTGCTCGAGAACAAGGAAGCTCCGGTTATCTGGAGAGGCCCTGTCCTTTCATCGCTCCTCAAGCAGTTCTGGGGCCAGACAAACTGGGAGACATTAGACGTTCTCCTCATCGACATGCCTCCGGGAACAGGCGATGTTCCGCTCACAGTATTCCAGTCCATGCCTGTAGACGGCATAATCCTTGTCGCAACGAGCCAGGATCTTGTTTCCATGATCGTCAACAAGGCAAGAAACATGGCTTCCATGATGAAGGTCCCTGTTCTTGGTATGGTCGAAAACATGAGCTATATCAAGTGCCCTCACTGCGGTGATGAGATCAGGCTCTACGGCGACGGCTCCACTATCGAGAAGTCCGCTTCTGAGATCGGTGCAAAGGTTACGGATAAGCTTCCTTTAGATCCTGAAGTTACTAAGCTCGTCGACTCAGGCAACGCAGAGAAGGTCAGCCCTGATCTTTTGTCCGGTACTGTCGACCTGATCGCAGAACTCATCGAGAAGTGAAGACCGGATTCCTGACATTGCTTGCCGCAGCAGCGGTCCTGCTGGTGTTCCTTGGCGGCTGTTCCAAGCCCAAGGAGAATAATCCTCTCATGGAATATCTGGGTGATTATTCATACAGCGACCCTGCCGTATGCATGGTCTATGAAAGGATAGAAGATGAGACTGACGAAGACGGCAATCCTCTCTACGGGATCCAGTACCGCAAGGTAACGGACTTTGAAGGACTCAAGGCTTCCGGGCTCACGCTTCTTATCTATTTCTACAGTTCCATGGATAACAGAAGTGCGCAGGTCACCGCAGCAGTTGAAGACATTGCTTCAAGCTACAACGGAAAGCTCTGCGTGCTGATGCTCGATGCGATGGAGTATAAGGACCTCATGGGCAAATATGAGATCGAAGCTGTTCCTGAATTTGTCCTTGTAAGAAAGGGGCAGGCCGATAAGATCTTCGGCGGTGTCTCACGTGAATACTGGACGGTCGGCGATGTGTTATCATGGCTTCAGGAAAACGGAATAACATAAAGGTGGATTCTTATGGGAAATATTGTTTCTATCAGCACGATCGGTCAGGACAGCCACAGATTCGGTGAGCCCTGCGGTGATACCCTGATAAGGCTTGGCGGGATCGATATCCCGTTCGACAGACCCATCGAAGCCAACAGCGACGGTGATGTCGTCTATCACGCGATCACAAATGCCATATCCGGCTTTACCGGCGTCAATATCCTTGGCGGCGAAGCAGATAAGATCTGCCTCGAGAAGGGCATTAAGGACAGCTCTGTATATCTTGAGAAAGCTCTCGAGTATCTTACCGGCGGTAAGATCATTCACTGCTCTGTTACTATAGAGTGCCTGCGCCCCAAGCTCATGCCGCACATTCCCAAGATGAAGGAATCTGTAGGAAAGATACTTGGTATCCCTGCATCTTCAGTCGGCATAACAGCCACGACCGGAGAGGGTCTTACGGGGTTCGGAAAAGGTGAAGGAATACAGGTGTTCTGCATCCTGACATTTACAAAAGAGATTTGAATCAAAAAGCCCGCTCGATCTGAAAGCGGGCTTTGTTATTAATCGTGGAACGGTTCGCTCTCGCCCCTTGATCTTACGATCTCCGAGGCTATCGCGATATCTTCAGGAGTCGTTATCTTCAGGTTCGAATAAAGGCCCTTTGTAAGATAAACATCAAGTCCGTAGATGGTGGCAAGCGCGGTGTCATCCGTTGCCGAGATACCGTCATCAGTCGCCTTCATGTAGCATGTCTCAATGTCCTTGAACTTAAAGCCCTGGGGAGTAAGTATCTCATAGAACCTGGATCTGTCAGGCGTGCTGGTTACCTTGACATCGCCCGAAGGCAATATATCGACTTCCTTTAATGTGTTCTTGACGGGAACCGCAGAAGCGCATACAGGATGGTCATTAAGTCCGTCGATGCATGCCGTTATCTCTTCAGAAGTAACGAGGCAGCGCGCGCCGTCGTGGACGAGCACCAGGTCATCGTCGTCCGCATCGTTGATCATGTTAAGTCCCTTTGCTACTGATTCCGTTCTGGTATTTCCACCGAGCGTGAAAGCTATACTGAGGTCAGGGAAATACTCTGCACACATTGCCTGCAGAATGCCTAAGAGGTCATTAGTCGTAACGAGGACGATCTTATAATCCATGTCTGCATAATTGCATCTGCAGACATCTGCGATCGCACCGAGAGTCCTTAAGATCACCGGGCGTCCTTCGACGTTCCTCATGAGCTTGGGCTGTCCTTCGCCCATACGCGTGCCGCTGCCTGCGGCCGGTATCAGAAAATAACATTTGCGGTTCATAAGAATACCTCCTGTTATGAGAACAGTATATCAGCTGCTTCCTTAAGGTTATCCGCATATATGAATTCCGGCACGGGATTGCCTGCAAATACCGCTGCCGAAGCATTGGCAAGTTCCTTCTCCAGAGCGTCCTTCGAGCTTCCGGGAAGGACCACTGTCGTGATGCCGAGTCTTGCGGATGCCAGGCACCTCTTGAGGATCCTTGAGACAGGCCTGATCTCGCCAGACAATCCGACTTCTCCTAATATCAGTGTATTGGGCTTGACGCTGACGCCTCTTGCGGAAGATACGGTCGCCATGCAGACGGCGAGGTCTGTTGCAGGGTCAGATACCTTAAGACCTCCGATCACATTTACGAAGCAGTCCTTCGAAGTAAGGCCGAGCTTTAAGAGCTTCTCACATACTGCCAGAAGCATGAGGACTCTGCCTCTCTCGGGTCCTGATGTCATTCTCTGCGGGTTGGGATAAACACTCTCGGTGCAGAGCGCCTGGACCTCTATCGTCAGCGCATCGTTGCCTTCTAGTGTTGAAGTAAGCACTGAGCCGGGGCTGTTAAGAGGTCTTCCTGCAACGAGCAGGGCCTTCGAGCTGTCCACGGGGATAAGTCCCTGTTCGCCCATCTCGAAAAAGCAGATCTCATTGGATCTTCCGAATCTGTTCTTGGCTGATCTGATGATGCGGTATCCGCCTGTAGCATCGCCTTCAAAACCCAGTACCGTATCGACCATGTGCTCGATCGTCTTAGGGCCTGCGATGGAGCCGTCCTTGGCGATGTGGCCTACCATTATGATCGTGATGTTATTCGTCTTTGCGATACGGATAAGGCCTGCAGCAACTTCCCTGATCTGGGCTACGCCGCCGGGAGTTCCCGCAACCTGTTCGGAGTAAAGAGTCTGAATGGAATCGATTATCGCAAGGCAGGGCTTATGGGTCTTGAGCTGCTCTGCGATAGCTTCAAACCTCGTCTCACCGCATACAAGGATATCGCGCTTGATCTTGAGCCTTGATGCACGCATGCCGATCTGGGCAGGGGATTCCTCACCTGAGATATAAAGGACTTCACCGTCGGCCTTATAGGAATCTGCAAGCTGCATGAGGATCGTCGATTTGCCGATGCCGGGCTCGCCTGCGACAAGTGTAACGGAGCCTTCGGTAATGCCGCCTCCGAAGAGAACATCAAGGCTGGGTATCCCTGTCGAATGTCTCTTGTAATTCTCCTTGCCTGCTTCGCTGAGCCTTACGGTAACAGCGGAATCTGTCCATGAATACTGATTGGCGGTAAAAGCGGGCGAGTCTGTCTTGGCCTTGGCCGGAGCCTTCTCGGAAGGCGCTTCGACAAAGGTATTGAACATGCCGCAGGCAGGGCATTTGCCCATCCAGCCGGATGTCTCATAACCGCATTCCTTGCAGAAAAAAGTAGTCTTCTTAGCCATAGTCTTATCCGTCCATATCTTATTTACCTGCATTATAACAAAGGTGCGCTTCTATTAATGGGACAAAAAAGCCGGCTCCTCTGAACCGGCCTTTAATGAACTTGTTTTATGTGTGCATCTTACAGAGTCTTAAAGAATTCGCAGGCCTTAAGAGTATTCTCATAAGAACCGAAAGCAGTAAGACGGAAATATCCTGCGCCGTTCTCGCCAAAGCCTTCGCCCGGTGTTCCTACGATGCCGAAGCGGTTAAGCAGCATGTCAAAGAACTCCCAGCTGCCCATGTTATCAGGGCATTCGAGCCAGATGTAAGGTGAGTTTACGCCGCCTGTGAAGTAGATGTCCTTCTCGGTAAATACCTCAGCAAGCGCTGCTGCGTTGCGCTTGTAGTAAGCGATGTTTGCTTTGCAGTCTGCAAGGCCCTGACCGGAGAGGGAAGCCGCAGCGCCCTTCTGTGTGACATAGGATACGCCGTTGAACTTGGTTGCCTGGCGTCTTGCCCAGAACTTGGAGAGTTTGATGCCGTCAGATTCCAGGGAGTCGGGAACGATCGTCCAGCCGCATCTTACGCCTGTAAAGCCTGCGAACTTAGAGAATGAGGATACTTCAACAGCGCAAAGACCGGCGCCGGGGATCTCGTAGATCGTGTGAGGCTTGTCTTCTGTGATGAATGCTTCATATGCCGCATCGAAAATAATGAGCGAGCCTGTCTTCAGTGCGAAGTCTACCCATGCGGTGAGGCCTTCGCGGCTGTATACTGCGCCTGTCGGATTGTTGGGCGAGCAGATGTAGATTACGGAAGGCTCGATATCCGTGTCAGCAGGAGGCAGGGGAAGGAAGTCATTCTCCTTATTGCCTGCAACGAAAGATACCTTTCTGCCGTTCATGAGGTTTGAATCGACATAAACGGGATATACGGGATCGGGAATGATGATGGGGTTGTCGCCTAAAACGTCGGGAAGGTTGCCGAGGTCGCTTTTCGCGCCGTCGGAAACATAGACTGTCTCGGGAGCGACCGTGACACCAAGATTCTTATAGTGATCAGAGATCGCATTTCTTAAGAAATCGTAGCCGTATTCCGGGGGATAACCGTGGAATGTATCTTTGGCGGACATCTCCTTGACTGCTTCTTCCATAGCGGATGTGACCGACCGGGGAAGCGGAAGGGTTACGTCTCCTATGCCCATCCTGATGATCTCACGGTCAGGGTTCTCTTCCTGGAACTTTCTGACGCGCTTGGCGATGTCGGAGAAAAGGTATGTTTCTTTTACGTCGAGGAAATGTGTGTTGAGCTTGATGTCCATGGACTGTACCTCTTGATCCTTAAATTCTTTGAACATTTTAACACCGCCGGAGAGCAGTAAGCCTGAAAAAGTTTTCGTACACATGCACAAATGATTGCCTGATATCTTGCCTTTGTTATACACAGTATTTATGTCTGCCGGACAGTGTATAATAAACGCATTCGGGTGTTTATTTCAGCAATGCTGATCCAGACAAAAACGGAGAACAGATTTGGAAAGCCAGTGGAGTGTCTTTTATCCTGAGAATTACGCAAATCCGGTTACAGATACGGATGAGACACTTTACATGCGCATAAAGAGGTCATGCACCAGGTATCCTGACAGGGTAGCGGTCGAATACGGTGCGACGAAGATACTTTATTCCACGCTTCTGGAGAAGATCGACGAGGCAGCTTCCGCGTGGAAGAATCTCGGCGTCAAAAAGGGTGATGTCGTAATGATTGCGATGGGCAACAACACCCTCAATATCATCAGTGTTTATGCGCTCGACAAGATCGGCGCTTCTGCGGCGCTCTGCGTTCCGAATCTTTCGACCGAGTATTTTGCTGGATATGCAAACTGCGTAGGGGCGAAGTTCTGCGTTATGAGCTGCAACCAGTATCTCAACTATTCACAGGTATTGAAGGAGACGGGCATCAAGACCGTTGTTATCGCCAAATACACGGAAATGACGAACGGGATATATAAGTTCACAGTCCGTTTTTATCCTTTGGGAAGCTATGACACGCCGAAGCCTAAAAATGTTCCGGAAGGCATAAAACTGGTTTATTGGAAAGACGTTGTCAGCCTTACGGATAACATGTCCGATCCGGAGAACCTGATCCACGACAGAGACAATAACAGAACGGTTCTTTATCTGTTCCCGAGCGTTCTTGCCGAATGCCGCGCAGCTGAATTTACCGCAAAGAACCTGAACATATCGGCCAATCTGAATGAAATGGTCTTTAAGGCAAATGAAGATCTGACGGGCAAGCCCGCGAGGATGCTCTGCCTTAATGAGACCTGCTTTGCTTTCGGATTTGCGGTCGGGATCCATAGCATCCTGTCGTGCGGACAGACGGTCCTGATCTTCACATGGTACGATGCGGACAAGATCTTCTTTGCCATAAAGCGTTATAAACCTGATGTTCTTATCGGTTACAACAGCTCCGTTGCATCGATCAATAAGGTCGGAGGACGTTCTGATATCCTGAAGAGCGTTGACAGGATAATCGTAGGAGGCGGTCTTCTTACGAGCAGCCAGAAAGCTATGCTCTTTGAGATCGCCCAGTCTTCGGGAAAGAAGCTTTCCGTATGTTCGGTCACAGGCTGCGATGAGCTTCTGACTTACGCATACGGACCGTCAGATCTGCAAAGTGACAGGCTTCTCGGATTCCCGCTGCCCGGTGTTCTGATGAGGGTAGCTGACGCTTCGACTGGTCTTGATGTGCCTGAAGGTGCCGAAGGAGAGATAATCGTATATTCACCGGTCAATAAATTTGCTGGCCCGAACAGCACGGGAACAGGTAACGGAAAATACAGGAAGCTTCCGGACGGAAGGATCTGGTATTTCACGGGAAACATCGGAAAGCAGGACGGAAACAAGATGTTCTACATCGTTGCAAACGCAAGGCGTGAGATAAGGATCAACAGCTTTCCCGTATATCCCGGCAAGGTCGATGAGGCTGTCCAGATGACAGAAGGCGTCGTTGAATCCTGTACCGTAGTCATTGAGAAGCCTGAGGGCTCTGCCATTGTCACGGCTGTTGTGCCGAATGAGGAATACTTCTTCGATAATGCCATGATGGAAGATCTGAGGGACCGCATAAAGTCAGAATGCGAACTGACGCTCCATGAAGCAATGAGACCCTCAGAGATCACGTTCTTTGCGACATTCCCGAGAGATGCCAAGGGAGACATCGACTACGAAGCCGTAAAGGAGAAGGTCGAGGAGATCCAGAACGAGATAATATCCGGTTTTGCATTTCAGGAAGACTCTGACGAGTGAGAAATCATCAGTAATTCATGATATAATTCTAGATGGCGTCTTGGGGAGATGTCGTGTTATGGAAAAGGATAGAGGAGATGAATAAATGAAAAAGAAATCAGTTAAACTGACAGCACTGTTGTGCTGCATTGCTGTCGTAATGTCCCTTGCAAGCTGCGTCGGAGGTGCTCCGAGACACAGCGGAAGAGAGACCGACAAAGGCAACAAGATCGAGTACGGACAAAGCGACCCCACAGGCTTTACGGATCCTGCGACAGATCCCACGGCCGATCCGACAACAGACCCCACAACAGATCCGACAACGGGTCCTTCAGGCGGTCCTGTAACTGCGGATAAGCTTACATATCCGGATCATGTCGCATCCTTTAAGGAAGTCCATCCCGACCATGCGCCGGGAAACGTAAGCGGAAGTGAAGCGGTAAAGCTTCTCTCGGAGGTTGAGAATAATATCCTTCATCACGAGATCACCAGCTATGCTGATGTCGAGATACTTTTCGAGAACCCCGGAAAATTCGGCTTCGACATCAAGAAGGCCACATGGGGCGACTTCACTACTGTTGACCAGTATCCTGCCGAGAAGCAGTTCTATCAGCAGCAGCTCGATAAACTTCTGAAGATCAATTACAATTCCCTTCAGGGTGACGACAGGCTCTGCTACGATAAGCTCGTCTACGATATCGAGGAGAGCATTTACGGCTATTCGTACACGGCATTCAAATACTACACGATGATCTTCAATTATCTTGTAGGACCTCAGTCAGAGATATTATTCATCCTGGATGTCTATTCATTCGATACAGTCGAGGATGCCGAGAAGTACATCGAACTGGTCAAGGATCTCGACAGGTATTATGACCTGATGTGCGAGTATGAAGAAGAGCGTGTAAGGCTTGGTTTTGCTTCATCTGACGACAGTTATGAAGAGGCTGCCAAATCATTCGACAACCTGGTCAAGCAGAAGGATGACTGCTTCCTTTACGATTCATTTGAGGAGCGCCTGGACAACATCAAGGGGCTTTCCGCAAGTGACAAGAGCAGGCTTATTAAAGAGCACGAGAAGGCCATGAAGGAAGTCGCATTCCCTGAATTTGAAGAATGCGCCAGAAGGATGAGAGCTCTTAAGGGCTCAGGCGGAAAAGACCAGGGCCTTTGCGAATTCAAGGGCGGAGACGCTTATTATGCAATGCTCACAAGGATCATGACGAATAACAGCGCAAGCACTCAGGAGAGCATCGATGCTCTCGAAAAGAGGATCAAGTACGTTTACGACGATTATACGAAGATCGCGACATCCGGAAATTCCTGGTATTCGGAATATGTGAACCACAAGTATTCCAAGGGCTCACTGGAGCAGAACCTTGATTTCCTCCGTGAAGCTGTAAAGAACGAATTCCCTCAGATCCCGCCTCATGAGTATTACACGATGGACGTTCCGAAGGTATTCGAAGATAACTTCTCTCCTGCGGCATACTTGGGTTACCATCTCGATAACTTCAATGCCAATCTGATCATTATCAACCACAAGAGTGCGGATTCCGATAAGGACTTCGGCGTTACGGTCGCTCACGAGGCTTACCCCGGACACATGTTCCAGTCACTTTATACGAGGGCTCACACTAATCATCCGTACATGTATCTGTCGGTTTCAACAGGCTATTCCGAAGGCTGGGCTGTCTATGTCGAGAATTACTCCATGAGGTACTTCTCAGGCAACGGCGTTACCGACGCTACTAAGCTTGTAAGCTATGAATCAAACCTGTCGCTCCTTATCAGCACCAGGGTCGATTACGGCATTCATGTTGAGAACTGGTCTTTGAAGCAGTGCGTGGATTATTTCAAGAAGTTCGGTTTTTCTGTTACGGAGAAGTCGTTCAAGAAGTACTATACGCTGCTCGTCACAGATCCGGGCTACTATGCAAAGTACGGCATGGGTTATGTCTGGACACAGCAGACCATGGAGGACATGCATGCAAAGTTCCCGAACAAATCGGAAAAAGAGATCCATACGGCATATCTTGATTCCCTTACGGGAACGTTCCCGCAGATCAGAAATAACATGGAAAAGCTCTTAAGCTGAGCGCTGCCACAGAATTACACCAGACGCCCCGCGGGTAAAAAAGCCCGCGGGGCTTTATTTTAGGGCGTTTTCGAGAAAATTACCATTTAATTAAATTTTATATAATATGCTTGAGAAAATAATCGTTGTGTTATAATTAACCTGAATATTTATACGGAGGACGGCTCATGGCTACCTTAACAAGGCTTGCAAGCACGCTTACAGCGCGTTATTTTCCTTCCAGCTCGCTTACTGATGCATTCTATCTTGACGGCAGACTCTGCGGAAAGAGAGAGACCAGACAGGCTGATATTACAATCGACAAAGATGAGAGAGGCTTTTTCTTCTCGCTCTTTACACATCCCACGATAGAAGGCTTTGAGCCCGGAACTATTCCGCCGTTTGAACCTCAGCTCCGCGGCCTCTGCAATGAAGTCAAGAGCGGTCATAAAGAGATCGATGCCATGATCGAGAAGTTCCTTTCGACCGCAGTTGAAGTTGCAGGAACAACAAAGCTTATAGACAACGAGGTAAGAGACCCTTACTTCTCCGGCGTTATCGTCAGGGATTCCGAGGCATTCGCTGTTACTATCGGCGGCGGTCTTGCATTCCTTTACAGAGACGACACGATGTTCCCTCTTACTGACGCAGGCATCCCGATGGAGCCCATCGATGCTTACGGCAACAGAGTAGGTGACTTCCAGTACTATTGCTCATCCAAGACAGCTAATGCTCTCTGGTCTAACTTCTTCACACTCACACCCGATGACTGCATCATCCTTTGCAACAAGGCAATCTACGATGCATTGGGCCAGAGGGAGATCTTAAGGATCCTCACAGATGCAGAAGACCAGTGCGACGCTGCAGGACTTATACTTACACAGGCCTCCGCAAGAATGCCCAACACACCTATGCAGATCTCGATCTCATTCGTTGAGAGCGTTACGAAGGAAGAGAAGAGAGGCCTTTTCGGCAGAAAGAAGAAAAAGGACGATTACGACAGCGAGAGCCATGAACTTCTGGAGTCCACGGTTGAAGGCGGCATGGTCGGTGCAGCAGCAAAGGCTATCGCAGATGCAGGTTTTGTAAGCCTCACACCTGACGCTCCCGTTGTTGTTCCCGATACAGAGGCAGCACCTTCTGACGGCAGCATCTCTTTCGGTGATAAGATCCAGACTCAGGCACAGAAGATCCCTGAAGCAGCTCCCGAGTTCCCTGACAAGAAGGAACCCGTTGAAGAGCTCTCTGCAGAAGATGCAATGAAGAAGATCTTCGGCGAGATGAAGGAAGCTGCACAGAGCGATTCCGCAGCTGCAGCAAAGGCTGAGGAAGCAGCGATCGCAGATTCACCGTTCGTTTTCAATATCGACGAAGCTTCTGTATCGGCAGCGCCCAAGGCAGCAGAACCTGAGAAGGCTCCCGCTATGGAAACTGTTTCCAAGACAGCGTTCACACTTGATAATTCCGATGATTCACCGACGAAGCCGGTATCAGATATCAACTCGCTCCTGTTCGGTGCAAGCGGTTCAGGAATCCTTGCACAGGCGATCAATGAATCTAACAAGGCAGCATCGAAGGAGACTTTGTTCACTGACCTTAAGGAAGAGCCGGTAGTACCTGCAGCTCCTGCAGCACCCGTAATTCCCGTTGCTCCTGCAGCACCTGTAATTCCCGTTGCTCCTGCAGCACCCGCTGCTCCGGTCATTCCTGAAGCTCCTGTAGTCATTCCGCCGGCACCGGCAGTAGTCAATAAGCCTGAAGAGATCGTTTTCGCGCCCGGCGAGGTTAAGGTTGACGCAGGTTCATCTGATGCTTCAACCGGCGTTGAAGATATATTCGATCCTTATGGCAAGAACAGTGCTCAGGAACTTAAGAATACAGCACCTCTCGTATTCGGTGAGGATGTAGCTCCCAAGGCAGAGCCCGTTCCTTCCGAGGAGGTATCTTCAATACCCGTTCCTGAATATGAGATCAACGAAGATAAGCCCGAACTCAAGGAAGAAGACAAGCTTGATGTTGATTTCCCTGAGGTCGAGAAGCCGGAAGTAAAGGCACCCGAGGTAGCTCCTGCACAAGTAACTGAAGCAGCAGCTCCCATCATCGAAGAGGTTGTTCCTCAGGTAAATGCCGTTGCACCTTCACAGGATGACATCATCCTTCCGTTCGGCGAAGCAACTTTCGCTACGGGCGCAGAAGAAGCACCCAAGGTCAAGGCAGACGACATTCCTCAGATGCCGCTTTACGATTCCGATAATTACAACAACCCGGTAAATGCTGTAGGTTCAGAACAGAACATCTCTGAACCTTTCAATAATGCTTCTGTATATGGGGATTATGCAGGCACTGAAGCGCCTTCCGAAGTTCCGCCTTATCAGCCATACGGTGCAGAAGCTTTCTCAACGGCTGATCAGAGTAGTTATGGAACTTACGGATATGGCAATCAGACTGTAGACATGCAGGGAGGTGTACCAATGGATAACAACGGATATCCTGATTACGGAAATGCTGGCAACGGATACGTTCCGGGTTATGACCAGGCTCCGCAGAGCGGCTTTGGCGATTATCCCCAGGGGGGATATCAGGATCCCAATGCCGGTCAGTACTATCAGCAGAATGTACCTCAGGGCGGGTATAATAACTATTCAGCACAGCCTCAGCAGGGATTCGGCGAAGATTATTCGCAGCCTCAGGCATCTGCATCGTCGTCTTCTTCATTAGACGAAGAGTGGTTCAACAATATCCTCGGCGTTGATGACAGCGGCCAGGTTTACGGCGGCGAGCAGACATACGGTTACAGCAGTGCACCTGCAGAGCCTCAGCAGCCTGCAATGCCTGATCCTGTACAGCAGGCTCAGTACACGAATCCCGGACAGACTTCCTACAGACCTTCCGGTTCAGGCCCGAACAACATCAGCAAGCCTCAGAACAGTGCACCGCGTCCGGCTCCTGCAGCAGGCAAGAGCGGCAATGGCGGCAACGGCGGCAACGGCGGCGGAAAGAAGATGAAGCTCAACCGCAACGGTTATATGTTCATTGCTTTCCTTGCAATCCTCCTGATCTGCATCATCGTTGTTATTTCCCTCATTGCAAAGGGCTGCAGCAAGGGCAAGAAGCCGGTTGAATCAACTACTGAATCTACAACAACAGAGAGCACACTGCCTCCTACGACAACTACTACACAGGCAACTCTCCCGGATCCTTCTGCTCCTATCGGATACTTCTGGTTCTCGGATTATATCGGATACAGAACATGGTGGGACGTATTCCATTACGTATACGGAATCGATATCAAGGATAACAGAGATACGAGGATCAACACGATCCTTACATACAACAAACTTGATCCTTCATCCTACTCCGGTCCTAACCCGGATGACAGACTCCTTCTGCCTCCTCTCGGAGTAATCACAGGTGAGATCCCGCCCACATGGAATGCCGGTGGTTCGACAACAGGCGGCGGTGAGACTTCAGGCGCCACAACGACCACTCAGAATGAGGTCAACAGTTCCATTCACCTCACCTGATCGCCCACAAGCGAAAATCATTACATAAAACAATCAGACCGCCTGCTGTGTATTTCACGGCAGGCGGCTTGTTTTTTGGCTATTTAGTCAACTCATTTTGTAACAAAAAAGTAAGATTCAAGTATATAATGCTATTGCTCTAATAATAACGCGCGAAAAGAGGGTTTATAACATGCATAAGAAACTGTTCATACCTGGACCTATTGAGGTTTCGCAGGATGTTCTGGAGAAGATGTCCACTCCCATGATCGGACACAGAACTAAGGATATGTCCGCTCTTCAGCAGTCCATCTCCGAGAAGCTCCAGAAGGTAATGATGACCAATAACACTATCGTTTTATCAACGTCATCAGGCAGTGGTCTTATGGAAGGTGCTGTAAGAAGCTTCACAAAGACAAGAGCAGCAGTTTTCTCAATCGGTGCATTCGGTAAGAGATGGCACAAGATGTGCACATCCAACGGCATCGCAGCTGATCTTTTCGAGTCTGAGCTCGGACAGCCCACAACACCCGAGATGATCGAGGCTGCACTTTCCACAGGCAAGTACGACCTTATCACTATCACACAGAATGAGACATCAACAGGCATCCACAATCCCATGGATAAGCTCGCTGAGGTCTATAAAAAATATCCTGATGTTATTGTCTGCGTTGACGCAGTCTCATCAATGGCAGGTGACTATATCCCTGTAGATGAGCTCGGCATCGACGTCTGCATCACATCAACACAGAAGTGTTTAGGACTTCCTCCGGGAATGGCTATCGCTTCCGTATCCGACAAGGCTATCAAGAAGGCTGAGACAGTAGAGAACAGAGGTCTTTACTTCGACTATCTCGAACTCGTTAAGTTCGTTAAGGAAAAGCCTTACCAGTATCCTTCAACACCTTCCGAGTCACACATGTTCGCACTCGATTACCAGCTCGACAAGATCCTTGCTGAAGGCGTTGAGAACAGATATCAGAAGCACGTAAGACTTGCTAAGATCGCTCAGGACTGGGCAAGAGAGAACTGCGAGCTCTATTCCAATCCCGAGAACCTTTCTGTAACAGTTACTTGTGTAACAAATACAACAGGAATCGCAACATCAGACCTTATCAAGGCTATGGGCGAGAAGGGCTACCTCATGAGCAACGGTTATGGTCCTTTGAAGGATAAGACCTTCAGAATCGCTCACATGGGTGATCTTACTGAAGAAGAGCTTAAGACTTACTTAAGTGACCTCAAGGCCACGATCGATGAGCTTAAGGCAAAAGTTTGAGATTAAATTACGCATAATATAAACGGGGGGAACCGAAAATGAAGATCCTTATCACAGAGAGCATTGCTGAAGAGAGCGTTCAGTATTTAAGAGACAGAGGCTATGAAGTCGAAGAGTACCTCGGACATTCCCAGGAAGAGATCGAGCAGTACATCAAGGGTTTTGACGCCATCATCGTAAGATCAGCTACAAAGATCAACGAGACACTCTTGGATAATGCAGATTGCCTTAAGGCAGTAGGAAGAGCCGGAACAGGTATCGATAACATCGATGTTAAGGCTTGTACAGAGCACGGCGTTATCGCTCTTAACACACCTACAGCAAACAACATGGCAGCAGGTGAGCTCGCAGTAGGTCACGCATTCTCTATCTTCCGTAACCTTTGCACAGCAAACGAAGGCGTACACAACGGTGACTTCAGACGCGGCAACTGGGTAGGAATCGAGCTCGAGGGCAAGACAGCAGGCGTTATCGGTTTAGGCCGTATCGGTTCTATCGTATCCAGAAAGCTCAAGGGTGTAGGCATGAACGTAATCGCTTACGATCCTTATGTTCCCCAGGAGAAGTTCGACAAGCTCGGAGTTACAAGATGCAAGACTCTTGATGAGCTCCTTCCACAGTGCGACCTCATCACACTTCATACACCTAAGACAAAGGAAACATACGGAATCCTTTCCAAGGAGCAGCTCTATAAGTGCAAGAGAGGCGTTAGGATCGTTAACGCAGCAAGAGGCGGTCTCGTAAACGAGCAGGATCTCGCTGATGCTCTGGCTGACGGCCAGGTTGCTGCAGCTGCAATCGACGTTTTCGATAAGGAGCCTTCCTACAACAAGGCACCCGGCGAGCAGGAGTACGATAACGTTCTTCTCCACGCTCCCCACTGCTATATCACACCTCACCTTGGCGCTTCCACAGTTGAAGCTACAGCTAAGGTTGGTCAGGGAATCGTTGAGCTCATCGACGGCGCTCTGAAGGGCGAACTCGTTGCAGCTATCAACATGCCCCAGTTCTCCGGCAGCATCGAAGATATCAAGCCTTACTGCTCACTCGCTGAGAAGATCGGCCGTATGTATTTCCAGGCTGAAGCTACACCTATCTCAAAGGTGGAAGTAAGATACAGAGGCGAGCTTGCTGAGAGCTCCGGCACAGGCATCATCACACTCTCACTCATGATGGGTCTTTTGAAGGGTATGGGCAACGATCACGTATCTTACGTAAATGCCCAGGAGTGCATGGCAGAAACAGGCATCGAAGTTGTTGAGACAAAGACAGAATCCATCCAGAAGTACAACAACCTGATCAACGTTAAGTTCGTTACAGAGGACGGCAGAGAGCTTAAGATCAACGGTACGGTATTCGGACCTGACACAGAGGTTATCGTTTCATTCTTCGGATACGAGATGAACTGCCCTCTCTCCAACACAGTTCTCGCTCTTAAGAACAACGACGTTCCTGGCGTTATCGGAAGAATTGCTACGATCCTCGGATCACACAACATCAACATCGCTTCCATGCATTGGGGAAGAAAGAACCAGGACGGTTCTGACAACCCGCATGCACAGGCTTTCGTTGCTATCGACCAGCCTGTATCACAGGAGATCATCGACGAGCTTTCAAAGGCTGAGGGCGTTCTCAAGGTATCGCTCTTAGAGCTCGGCTGATAACAGAACAAAACTATAGAATTTCAGACCGCAGAGGTTAGACCGGTGAAGTACCATTATTCAAGGAAAGAAGGTTGGCTGGGAAATCCCTGCGGTCTTGTTTATTTCAAAGGCAAATACCATCTGTTCTTCCAGCTTAATCCGTATCTTCGAAGATACGGTCTTATGCACTGGGGACATGCGGTCTCAGAAGATCTCATAACATGGGAGGACCTCGCCGTGGCGGTAAGCCCTGAGGATGAAGCCTCCTGCAATTCAGGTTCTGCGATCGTTCACGATGGAAAAATCTGGATATTCTATAATGCCACCACAAGTTCAGGCGAAGAGACAGTCAGGGCAGCTTATTCAGATGATGGAGTCTGCTTTACGAGACCTACTGAAAATCCTGTGCTCACATCACCTTTTGAAGAGTCCGGCAAGTTCAGGGAACCCTTTGTTTTCAGGTACAATAACGGCTTCCGCATGATCGTCGGCGCTGGAAAAGACGGCATCGCCAGAGTCCTGCAGTATGAATCTGAAGACCTTCTGAACTGGAGATATATGGGCGAGCTCTTAACTGACGGAAGATTCGGAAGTGTTATCGAAGCACCGCAGTTAGTTGAAGCAGACGGTAAATGGGTCTTCATTATCCAGAGCGAAAAGCATCTTCCTTCCAAAGTCTTATTTGCCGTTGGTGAATACGATGGGGAGAAGTTCGTTTTCGACGATCCGGAAGATCCTTTTAAGCCCGTCGATATCGGAACAGATTTCTTATACCCCGTAACCGGCGAAGATGAAGAGGGCAGGAAGATCCTTATGGCTTGGATGTTCTCCATGAAGATGAATTCTTCTGCGGTAAGCATTCCTGTGGAGATCTCTGTCTCAAGGAAAGGCGAAGTCTGCCTTATCCCTTATGGAGAACTCAGGAGCAGACAGATCAGGGAGAGCAGGTTCGTAAGCTACAGTTCGGGAAGATTAAGAGTGCTGTTCGAAGGCCGCACGTTGTTTGACAAGGCATACAGGGAATGCCCTGATATAAGCGTTATAGAAGATGTAGGAACCGTTGAGGTATTCCTTGACGGCGGAAGAGAGATTATCTCAATGTTTATCTGTTGATCACATGGCAAGAATACTTTCACAGGGCACAGGATATCAGATCCTTTATAAAGAAAGAGGCGAAGACAGCGAGAAGATCGCGCCTTCCGGCATGGCCGCTTTATCAAGGCTTGATGTTCCCGTGCCGGGGATAATAGCTGCCGCAGATTCCGGGAAACGCATCAGGATACTTGATAAGAAATACTATCTTGTCTGCCAGGGCAGGATGGAAGATGAAGAAGGCGTTATGGAAGACCTGCTTTTCCACGATTCGAGGAGCAACCGCACGTTCCCCGTAAAGAGGATGAGAAAGGGCGTAAAGGAAGCAAGACTTAAGTACAAGGTCCTGTCCTATAACGAAGACAAAGACCTTTCTTATGTCTCCGTCGTGCTGGATACCGGACGCACCCACCAGATAAGAACGCAGTTCGCATCGAGAAAACATCCCCTTGCAGGAGACGGAAAATACGGAAGCAGGGTGAAGTGCCCCATTGCTCTTGTCTGTGCTGAACTGACTTACGATGAAGGCGAAGGATCAAAGCCCGTTGCCGTAAAGACAGATCCCAAAGAGGAACTGCCTTCAGTCTGAAGACTTAATTTGCCGGCGTGACCTTGTAGACTGACAGGGTATCGTATGCGAAAACTCTTTCACCAAGCTGCTTAAATACTTCTGTATTATCGTAACCGAACTGGTAGCGCTCGATGTCACCCATGACGATGTATTCGATGTGATACTTATCGATCAGGGTCTGAACTTCCTCTGCTGAATCACTCCAGTAGATCGTGTTGACATCATCGTGCCTGGGTGTGATGTAAAGTGCCCAGACGTCATTTGCAGGATCAGATACAAGGATATCCTTCTCCTCGTCTATGATTCCGTGGAAACGCCACAGCCATTCGTGAGTAAGCCAGCCGAATACGGTGGGATTGCCCGTATAAGCTGAGATCAGGCACTTATCAGTGTAGCTGTCACCATATGCTTCGCAGATAACATGGGAACCCTTGATCTCCTTGTTGAACCAGTCGCTGCACATCTTATAGGACATGAGATTGCCGGAGTAGTTTTCCTCGACGGCACTGCTCGCGTGATAGGTCAGGTAATTTGTTCCGTCGATTCCCTTGTAATTTGCAGGTGATAAGTCTTCACCGCAGCGCTGCTTCAGAGTAACCATTGTGTAGTGCGCGGGAACAAGGAGCAGGATGATGAAAGCGATCGCAACAGCGAAGAATGCTGATGAATATTTTCCGTGCTTGTTGACGAACCACAAAAGCCTTATGACAGAATAGATCATTGCTATGGAAAGAATGATGAATGCCGCAAAGCAGAATTTGAACATGGTGTTCGAACGCAAGTATCCGTAAGTATAGATATCTCTTACATAGAAGATCTCAGGAGCGGTGATCATCATGAGTCCGACGACTACCATTCCGCAGACGAAGATATCGATAAGATTGCGCTTGCAGAAGAATGCCTGGACAGGATTTGTGTATTCCTCTTCATCACCGATAACTGCACCTGTGACTGACTTCTTTTTCGCTTTTGTATTGGAAACATATCTGTAGTTCTTTAAGACAAAAACGATGACAAAGAATGTGACTGTGATGAGCACGTGAGTTCCGTAAAGGATGAAGAGCTGGTAGAAGGGTGAACTGTTCTTGACCTTACCGAGAGAATTCGAGATCATGTCGAAGTTCAGGTTGAAGGGAAGTGCTGTAAGTGAAGCAAATGAGAACAGGAAGCTCATCTGGAATGATGTTCTCGGAAGTGCCGAAGGACTTACCACGCAGAACAGGAAAGATGCAACCATCAGTACTGCTTCAAGGATGAAAAGTATAAGCGGGCTGCTTCCCTTTGCAAGGTAGATAAGAAGGATGCCGCCAACGTTTGCAATGAATACGAAAATGCCCGCAGGCGTAACGAATTTAGCTGATCTGACTGTGTTTACTATCAGGAATCCCATCGCACAGTAAATGAAGTAGATAAGGAAATCCCAGTAGTTCGTCATCTGCGCGCAGCCCAGAAGGACCGCACATAAGATGAGGTGGATAGATACGGATGAATCGAATTCGGGAACAAGTCTTGAAGAACCTGAGCTTAAGTTCTCAAAAGAGCCTTTGATCTTGAGTTCGTCCTTTGACGGGAGCTTTACTGAAGCTATTGCTGCCAGAACGACCGCCGTGATGAGAAGAACGATCATCATGGAGATTACGTGCGCGTGAAGGTCACCTACGATGTAGGAATAGAACGGGAATTCGTGGATCGTATGATCGCCGCCGTTTATCTCGATCTCAGGGTTCCAGCCGATATATCTTGTGCTGTCGGGATAAAAGAACCCGTCCGTTTTTCCGACTTCGATGCCCCAGGACTGGAAGGTCTTGAGGAAGCTGTTGCCGAAGCTGTTCTCATCGTAGAAGAATGAGTGTGAGTTGCCCCATAAGGATACTGCGCAGGCTGTTAAAAAGCCTGATACATACTTGATTATCTTATTATCAATGAAGCCCCTTTCAACAGCTGCTTCGACAAGGAATTTGCCGATGGAAAAGCTCATCGCAAAAGGAATTGCCGTAGCAGAGCACATGGCGAGATTGTATCCCACGCCGGGCGCAACGCCTGTGAGCTTGATGACTACAGTCCATATGAACTGGCCGAAATAATAGTAGTTAATAGAATATCCGGAAAGCCACATGTCGTGTGCAGGAAGAGTGTCATCTCTTAACATCGACATGATGAAGCCGTAATCCATATATTTTTCCTGGCCGTTGATGTCGGGCAGGAATCCCTTGAAATAGCACATCAGGAAAAAGACGATGATGAAAGCTGTCTCTTCTACTACTACGGCTTCAACAAATCCTTTGCTTGCCATCTTATCCGTAAGTGACTTCCTGAAAGTCTTCGGGATATAACAGATTGCAGCTACGATAAGTGCAGATAAGAGTGTGCAGAGGATATTTAATCTGAATATCTTAAGATGAGTAAAAGTCCAGAGAACGAGGCTTGTAAATACAAGGCCCATAGCCTGTGACAGGATAAAGCCGCCTGAAGAGAATTTCTCCCATATCTTTGCTGCAAGAGGAAGTGTGACAAGACCGATCAGAAGAAGACAAAAAGCCCACCAGAGACAGCTGGCGGTATCTTTGCTCTTCATGGTGAAAACACCGAGGATGGTCGCTAAAGCAAACGGGAAAAGCAGCAGGAAGTATCTGAAAGGAGACGTGGGGCCAAACTTCGTATCTTCAGAAAGCTTACTCATGAGAGAACTCCTTCGATTGATTCTTTGGAAATAGATTCCTGCGAATTGAGATCGGTTACGGGAGTGTGGTCAGAAGCTCTGGCAAGTGAATCCTCATAAGACTTGATGATCTCGGAGCTGATCCTTCCTGCGAGGCTTACGACGGAATCCATATGGTTTTCCGGTGTGTCGTTTGTCGCGAACTTGGTAAGTCCCGTGGAGCAGACATAGAGGTTCTCACAGGGATTAGTAAGATCGATCTCAGGATACTGCGATGTGAGCGCATATCTTGTTTTGGTCAGACGCCAGGATTTAACGTCAGACTTACGGAGTGACGGATAAAGCTTGCGGAGTCCCGCAAAATACTTGAGCATGATCTCTGCATCAGAATCGATCCAGAGCGCGTCAGTAATGGAGCACGAACCGACGAGATATACTACGGCACCGCCGTAATTGCGCTCGCCGAAAGCACTCGTATGGTTGATTATGGCCTTAAAGGGAAGACCATAGTCCTTGGCGGGAACCTGATAGAACATCTGTGATACTTCGTGCTTCATTACCATCATGGCAGTGATCTTTGCACTGTATGTGACGTTCATAAGGATATCCCTGTCATCCATCGGAATAGGAAGACCGTGGCTGACATTAACGAAGGTTCTGCATGAACCTGTAAATACAACATAAGTACTGTCGATAACAACTCTTGTCGAGTTGGAAAGGATGCAGCTCGTCCTGTACATTCCGTTACCGAGCCTTGCGATCTCGGCTACGGTAGTCGAATAGCAGATGTGTCCGCCGTTATCCGTGATAGCCTGCATAAGGCTTGAGATCAGGCACGCAAAACCGCCCTCATAGTATCCGACCTTACGGTGAGAAGCCTTGCCGGACCATGCCGAATCAAACCATGAGATCTTATCGTCCACGCCCATCTCCTTTGAGAGTGCGAGCAGAGCTTTGTCACTCTTTCTTAAGTGGTGGGGGAGGAGCTCTAAGTATTCTCTTCCGATTCTGGTATAAGCAAGAAGACCGCCGGGAGAAGCAAGCTCCTCAACGACAGTTACATTAAAGCCTGCCTTGGCAAGCTTCATTCCGCATGTCAGACCCGATAAGCCGGATCCGATTATGCAGACAGTTTTCTTCTCATCCAAAAACTCGTTGTCAGAATCCATTATTCGATCTTCTTTGCCTCAAGATAGAATCTCTTTTCGAATGCTTCACCCATGGAGAAAGTCTTTCTGGGGAAGACGCCTTCCTTCTCAACTGTGCCGAAGAAGGTATCTTTGCTTATAGCGGGAACGAGGACGCCGGTATTGCCTGCAGAAGCAAGCTTTCTTACGGAGTCTTCGCCGTGAATGTAATCGCACTCAAGACCTAAGCTGTCTATCATCATCTGGACGGAACCGACAGCAAGAGTGTGGGGAGGATTTGCAAGAGAGACCTTAACGTCCTTTGCACCTTCCGTAACAACTGTAAATGTCTGCCTGCCGTCATCAGAACCGTCAAGCTCAATGCCGTTGTCCTTGAAATATTCCTTAGCCTTGGCAATGAATTCCTCGCCTGAGATATTGAAGATAACTCTGTGGATAGGTTCGAAATCAAGGCCCTTGTCGTGGATGTTGACGATCTCGGCAAGCGCATATCTTGCAGGGTGGCTGAGCTTCTCATCGTCGGATAAAGTCTCTCTGATGTTTTCCCAGTGAGCCTTAGCTGAAGCGAGGGAGTGGTTGCCGTCGCCTACGAGGAACAGGAGTCCGTCAGAGTTATCTGCCTTAAGAGTCTTAAGGCCGTCAACGATAGATTCTGCAATGGGTGAACCGTCAGGTATGAATGTGCCGGTGATGTGACCGGAACCGAGCATGAGATCTGTATCGTATAAAGGCTTGAGGCCCTCAGCTGCTGCCATATCAAAAGCTTTCTCGATCGTAAGGCCCTTGGGGTCATCGATGAGGATCATGATATGAGGGAGCTCAAGAGGAGAATTAGCCCTGATCCTTACTCTGGGCGGGATCCTTGAGAGGACGGTTCCTTCTGTGGCTCTGCAGATATTCTTATTGCCGGGCTCGAAGCTGTATCCTTCGAGATCGATCGCAGCCATAAGACCCTTTCTGGAAGGGTGGAGTTCTGTTGCTCTGTCTACCAGGATGAAGCCTGTTCCAAGACCTGTAAGGACGCCGTCATCAAGATATTTGCGTGCTGTCTTGGCGATCGAACCGAGCTTTTCTGTCTCTTTGCCGGTTCCAAGGTATACCTCGGGAAGCACGAGATTAAGTGTTGAAGGCGCATCGCCCACTTCTTTCTCGCATGAAGCCCAGTATTCAGGCTCTGATGTGTATTGGTCGCAGGCAATTACTGCCCATTTTCTGAAATCTGTTCCCTGCTGCGGAATAAGAATGTCCGGCACCGCAAAGCCGAGTTCGCTGATTGTTCTCACTTTATATATACCCTCTAAACAATAAAAGTGCCTTTCATTCTATCACGGTCAGACACTGTTTTGGGGATAAAATCAGGCATTTTTAAATTTTCAGAAGTGCCCGAAAGAATGTTCTTAGCGGCTTTTCCGGATTTTGCCGGCAAATCATCTCGGGGGACAGGCTTCCTTCTTAACTAACTGTACGGTTAATGGTACTATATATCTGTTCGAAAATGGTCCGGAACCGGTTGATCTCAGGAGGATTTCCCGCTTGAATGCCCTGGTGAAAAACAAGAAGATCACAACAGCATTTTTCTGCTTTCTTATCGTTCTTGCGGTATGCCTTAAAGTGTTTACTTTCAGGGCCGGAGTGCTCGATGAATTATGGCCTTACGACCTTAGCCGCGCGATAACGGAGGGGATTATTCCTTATAAGGATTATCCTATCGTCTCGATGCCCCTGTTCAGCTTTATTTTTGCGATCCCGCTGTTGATCTCAAAGACTCTTTTTGCATACAGGGTAATGGCCGCGCTGTTCTTCTCCGTGATGCTTGTTGCTATGTATTTTCTCATTGAGAAAAGGACTTCGGCAGGCTACGCTCTCTGCGCCGCGCTGTTTGCAGCAAGGTTCGTAGAGCTTGCGACTTACAATATGCTGATAATGTTCGAGGCTCTTCTGATCGTATGCTGCTTAAGGCTTAAGAACAGGAAAACAGCTTGTTTTCTTACCGGTCTTCTTGCGGCTCTCGCACCGCTTACAAAGCAGTCTTCAGGCAGTATCCTGCTGCTTCTTGTAACAGGTCTTATTATCTGGTCAGCGGTCAAAAATAAAGATAAAAAAATCATTGGAATTTACCTTGCAGGCGTTGTTATCCCGCTCGTGATATTCCTGATTTATCTTATCTGCACTTCATCTTTTTATGCGTTCTGGGACTGCTGCTTTTTTGGGCTTTTCAGCTTCGGAGGAGAGAATGCCGCGATCCGTCTCGAAGGCACTTTGCCCATGGCGGCGATCGTTATTGCAGGAATTGCGGGAGACATATATTTCTGGGTCAAAAAACGCGATGAGGAAAGCCTTTTCCACCTTCTTACCGGCATTGCCGTGGTAAGCAACGCTGTGCCGATCTTTGAGTACTATCACATCGTAATGGGCGGATTGTTTTTCCTTATCCCGGTGACGTATCTTATCAGGGAATTTGCGCCCAAGATCATACATATCAATATCGCTCCGGTGATAGCTGTCATGATACTGGGAATCATCGGATTCTTCTCTTTTGAAGTGATCTCAGATCCCCGTCTTTCCGACAAATGGGACGAATTAAAACTGATCCCTTCGGTAGCGGAATTCGACCATCTTGAGCCTCTGATAAATGCAAAAAACAAGCTCGAGAGCGAAGGGAAGAATGTCACCGTTTTCTCATCTTCCTCAGTCGTTCTGGCGGTCTTGGACGGATACTGCGATCCGCCTTATGACATGTTCCTTAAAGGCAATCTCGGCACAAAAGATCCTTTGGATTATGCTAAAGAAGCGTGCGGTGACAGCAATAACGTGATATTCATCGCTTCAGATTACAATGAAGAGAACCTGCAGAATCCTGACGGTATCTTAGAATATGTTCAGTCGCACTGCGACCCCATCGGTTCTTTTGAAAACTGGATCATATATTGTCCCAAAACCACTTAATTAAACTGATCTTCCAAGGGAGGCACACTTATGGCTAACAGCGAATTATCCAAGCTCAAGATCCTTTTCATCTACGATTACTTCAAGAATGAAGTCAGCTCTTCGGGCGGCAAGGAATCGGTATCCGTAAGTGAGCTTATCTCATATCTGGAGAATAAGACCGGCACTGTTTTCGAGCGCAAATCCATCTATGCCGATATCGACAAGATCAACGAATATGTCAGGATGTCAGGCCAGACATCAGATACCGACTGGATATTCTCGGAGGGCAAGAGATACAAGCGTTCCGACCTTAACGGCGAGATCCTGATAGATGAAGCAAGGCTGATAGTTGATGCGATAAGCACGACGACATTCGTCGATTCGGATCTTTGCGAGAAGATCATCAATATGTTCCCCTCATACTTCTCGGGCGATTACCAGAAGCGCGTGCTCTATCCGCACTATGAGAAAGTCGACAGGAAGTGCATTTCGAGGCTTAACAACATAAGAACCGCGATAAACGACAAGTCGGCCCTTAAGATCCCTTACGGATATAAGCTCGGAAGCGGACTTACGGAGCTCTCCGACAAGATCGTATCCCCCATGGCGCTTGACTGGGAGAATAACTGCTATTACCTGATCGCCATAGACAATGCTGAGGCAAAAGATCTCCCGAGGGACCAGAGCCTGTCAAAGGCTCTGAGGCGCTACAGGGTAGACCGTATGGCGAATATCTGCTTCTCCAACGCCAAGTATATTGATTTTAAGACAGACAGGCTCAGGGAGCAGGAGATAAAGAATTTTATCGATAATTCGCTCTCCGCATTCTCGAGCAGCGAGAGGACCCAGCTCGGCCTTACGATCAGGGGCAAGACCAGAAAGGACGCGCTCAAGGCTTATGGTGCCTTTGCTTCCAAAGCCAATGACAAGATAAGGATCGCCGATGACACCAAGCTCGAAAAGGGCATCCTTGAGATAAATGTCGTTACCGGCAGGGCGCCGACGCTTTATACCGATCTTTTCGAATTATCGACGTTCGAGAACGTGGAGATCGAGATCCACAGCGAGGAAATATGCCGTGAATACGCCGAATACATTAAGAAGGCGGCCAAGGCGGCAAAACTTGATAAGCTCTGATTGCAAAGAACTATCAAACGATTTATAATTTCTAAGTTTTATTATTATTAAGGAGTAGCACCGATGAGACAATTCACTTCAAAAGAGCTCAGAAAGACCTGGAAGGAATTCTATATAGAGAGAGGTCATGTTGATGTAGGTGCCGTTTCACTGGTATCTGACGGTTCAACTGGCGTATTGTTCAATGTCGCCGGAATGCAGCCTTTGATGCCTTACCTTCTCGGCGAGAAGCACCCTTTGGGAACAAGGCTCTGCAATGTTCAGGGTTGTGTACGTACAAATGATATCGATTCCGTAGGTGACAGAAGCCACGTTACATTCTTTGAGATGATGGGCAGCTGGAGCCTTGGTGATTATTTTAAGGAAGAAAGATGCAAGTGGAGTTACGAGCTCCTTACTGATGTCTTCGGATTCGACAGGGATCACCTCGCAGCAACGGTTTTCGCAGGCGACGAGAACGCTCCCAGAGATGAGGAAGGCGCCCAGTTCAGAATCGCTTCCGGATTCAAGCCTGAGAATATCTACTATCTCGGTGCAGACGATAACTGGTGGGGATTGGAGTACGGTCCCTGCGGTCCTGACAGCGAGATGTTCTATATCGCTGATGTTCCTGACTGCGGTCCTGACTGCGGCCCGGGATGCTCATGCGGCAAGTATACAGAGATCGGCAATGACGTTTTCATGCAGTATGAAAAGCATCAGGACGGCCATCTCACACCTCTGAAGCAGAAGAACGTTGATACAGGCTGGGGCCTTGAGAGAATCCTTGCTTTCCTTAACGGAACAAAGGACGTTTATAAGACCGACCTCTTTACAGATGCTATCGCTTTTATCGAGAATGCTTCAGGCGTTAAGTACGATTCAGACGAGAAGCTCACAAAGTCAATGAGAGTCCTCGCTGACCATATCCGTACAAGCGTCATGCTCATTGGCGACGCTGCAAAGCTCGTTCCTTCAAATGCAGGCGCAGGCTACGTATTAAGACGTCTCATCAGACGTGCCGTAAGACACGCAAGAACACTCGGTCTTTCCACAGAGCAGATCCTGGGTCTTGCGAAGATCTATATCGACAGCGTTTACGATGACAGCTACCCGCTCCTTGCAAAGAACAGAGAGTTCATCCTTAATGAGCTCGACAAGGAGATCGCAAGATTCGAGAGCACTCTCGAGAACGGCATCAAGGAATTCAGAAAGATCCTTGACGACAAGAAGGCAGCAGGTTCCTCCGAGATCGACGGCGATTCCGCATTCTATCTCTACGATACATTCGGATTCCCTATTGAGCTCACAGTCGAGATGGCTTCCGAAGAAGGCCTTACGGTCGATGAGGAAGGCTTCAAGGCTGCAATGGAAAAGCAGAAGGAGACAGCAAGAGCTGCTACCAAGGCTAAGGGCGATCTCGCACTTTCCGTAAATGAGATCCCTGAAGAAGTTGCTAAGGACTCAAATGCCACAGAATACGACGGTTACGATGACCTCAAGTGCGATGCAAAGGTTATCTATATCCTCAGCTCAAGCGATGAAGGCATCAAGTCCGTTGACAGTGCTTCTGAAGGCGAAGACATCATCGTAGTAACCGATAAGACAGTTCTTTACGCTACGATGGGTGGTCAGATCCACGATGAAGGTAAGATCTTCACTGACAGCTTTGAAGCTGAGGTAATCTCCGTAGATAAGGATGCCCAGGGCAAGTATCTCCATACTCTTAAGGTTGTTAAGGGCAGTGTATCCACAGGCGAGACAGTCAGCATCGAAGTTGATAAGAAGAACAGACTTGCGATCGCAAGGAACCATACAGCTACACATATCCTGCTCTCAGCACTTCAGAAGGTTCTGGGTGATCACGTTGAGCAGGCAGGTTCTTATGTAGGCAATGACCGTTTAAGATTCGACTTTAATAACTCACAGGCAATGACAGCTGAAGAGATCGCTAAGGTCGAAGAGATGGTAAACGATGTTGTCCTTCAGGCTCTTCCTGTTGAGACAAAGGTCCTTGCCATTGAAGATGCAAAGAAACTCGGCGCTACGGCAATCTTCGGCGAGAAGTACGGAGAGGTTGTTAGAGTCGTTGCGGTAGGCGGTTTTGAAGCTCCTTTCGATCTTGAGTTCTGTGGTGGTACACACCTTAAGAACAGCGCTCAGATCGGACAGTTCAGGATCGTTTCCGAGTCCGGTATCGCAGCAGGCATCAGAAGAATCGAAGCTGTAACAGGCGAGAGATGCTATGAGATGAACAAGGCAGACAGGAACCTCATCGATGAGGCAGCAGCTGCTCTTAAGACTCCCAAGGATAAGATTGTCGAGAGGATCGATGCTCTTCACGCAGAAGTTAAATCTCTCGAAAAGGAACTCGCTGAGATCGAGAAGGCTAAGGCAGGATCATTTGCTGACAGCGCAGTATCATCCGCTAAGGATATCGGCGGCGTAAAGGCTGTCATCGCAGCTTGTGATGCAGCTGATGCAGCAGCTTTGAGAGATACGGCAGACAAGATCCGCGACAAGCTCGACTGCGGCGTTGTATTCCTTGCAGCAAACGGCGGCGACAAGCTCCTTTTCACAGCCATGGCTACAAAGTCAGCTAATGAGAAGGGCGCTCACTGCGGAAACATCATCAAGGAAGCTGCTAAGGTCGCAGGCGGTGGCGGCGGCGGACGCCCCGACATGGCTCAGGCCGGCGGCAAGGATGTATCCAAGCTCAACGATGCACTTGCTAAGGCAGAGGAAGTATTGGCTTCACAGGTTAACGGTTAAAGGAGAAAAGCTATGTGCTTATTTTGTGATATAGTTGCGGGCAAGATCCCGTCAGCAAAAGTATATGAGAACGATTATGTCTACTGTTTCAAGGATATTAATCCCGTAGCACCCGTTCACGTTCTTGTTGTTCCGAAGAAGCATTTCGCAGACATGAACGAGCTCGCTTCAGATCCTGAGGGTGCTCTCTATGCAGGCGAGATCACGAAGGCTATTGCTGAAGTTGCAAAGATCACAGGCGTAAGCGGTGCTTACAGAACGATCAACAACTGCGGTGAAGGTGCAGGCCAGACTGTTATGCACGTTCACTTCCATGTGATCGGCGGCACAACTCTTACGGAGAAGCTTATCTGATCCTATGGCTAGAATGAGAACCAAGCGCAATATTCCTGCGCGCATGGAAAAATGTCATGAGCGCTGGTTTGACGCGCCCATGTTAAACCGCGGAAAGTGGAGAGAAGCATGCGGCTTTGCTGAAGACGTTCCGGTCTGGCTAGAGATCGGCTGCGGCAAGGGAAAGTTCTGCACCGAGATGGCATTAAGACATCCGGAAGTCCTTTATATCGCTATGGAAAGGGATGCTTCCGTCACTTTGGCTGCAATAGAGAAGGCTCATGAACTTGAGATCCCCAACCTCTTCTTTATCAGAGGCGATGCAGGCATTATCGAGAACTATTTTGCGGAGAATGAGGTAGACAGGATCTTCCTTAATTTCTCTGATCCCTGGACCAGGCAGAACAAGCCCAAGAGACGTCTTACATATAGAGACTTTCTTGCCAAGTACAAGGTGATGATGAAAGATCACGGAGCCATCGAATTCAAGACTGACAATGATGATCTTTTCGACTTCTCTTTAGGCGAATTCGAAGCCATGGGCTTTACGATTGCTGACGTAACCAGAGATCTTCACAACAGCGAATGGAATGAGCAGAACATCCGCACGGAGTTCGAGCAGAAGTTCGCTGACCAGGGCATTACGATCAAGAGAGTCGTAGCAAATCTGTAATTGGCGGACCAGAATATATGGAACTTAACAAATGTCCCAACTGCTCGGGAAAACTTGAGCTTGCAAAAAACAGGAAAAGACTTGTCTGTTCTTACTGCGGCAGCGAGTTCCCTTTGGATGAAACCACTAAAAGTGAGATAGGCGGCCAGCCCGTTAACATGGATTGGTTCTATTACGACTGGGACATGGAGAGTATAAAAGAGAATGACAGCTGCCATAAAGTGATCCTCTCTTTTATCAGGACTTTAAATGAGTATGAGACATCTTCCGCGATCGAAAATTACATCCGTGAGTATCTTATGGGCTTTGATGATGTATCCGCATACGGTATCCGCGAACAGAAGATGAAGGGCATTATAAAGCGCCTTGAGCCGGGTTTTCTTCCTGACGAGCGCGTGATCCTTTATTACGATGACGGCATCCTGATCCACGGCAAGACCGGCATCGTGTTTACAAACAGGCGTACATTCTTCGTTGAGAGCAAGAACATAAGGGAAGTCACACATAGCTCGGTGCCTTTTATAGACGTCTCATTTTCTCTTGGACATCCCAAGATACATCTGGGCGACAAATATTTAAATGATATAGGCGGCGGAAGCGCTTTCGTCTCACACTTTGATCTTGTGGGTGCGGTAATGGCTCTCATCTGCGCTTATGCATTCGAACAAAAGCCCGGAAGGCCGAAGATACGGCTTTCTGACAGCATTAATTAATTCCGGCTTATTTCCTTGCGAAAAGGTACACTTCCGAATCCTCGTACTTGACCTCAAAATCGTCATCGTAGAGAAGTGACATCAGAAGATACCTGTCACTGGTTCCGTTGACCAGAAGATAGTTGAACTGGTATTTGTCGGTGAAATCCCTGTAATACATGTTTGCGGTACGGAGTTCATAGTATTCGCCGTAATAATCGAACTCGCCGTTGTTCTGTGCGAGGAACAGCTCAGCTCTTCCGTCGATATAAGGATGGAAGCCCTTGTATTCCATGTACTGGCCGTCGCTGAAATTTGCATACAGGACTACAGGATCCTCACTTCTTTCGAGGATCTTAGAAACTTCGTCCAGGCGGTCATAATGAGCTGTCCTGCCGGGCTCTGCAATGAGCGATTTGACCAGATATTCCGTGCACAGGCAAACGGTAAACATTATGAGCAGCGCTGCGAGCATTATCCTTACACGGCGCGTGAGCTTGGATGTGATGTTCGAAGGAAGCGTGATCTCCAGGTCCTTGATCATGTATGAGAATGAGGATACGCCGAAAATAAAGAAATAAGGCGTTCCCTTCCTGTGAAGGAGCGCAAGAAGAAGCGTGCCGAAGAACAGGCAGAAGAACCTGACGGAAAAAGACTTTTTCTTATAGAAAAATCCGGTAATGACCATGAGGATGATAAGCCCGAAGAGCATCTTGCCGATGTGCGTTCCGATGTCCGTGGGAAGCATCTCATAGATCGTGGTGCCCAGCTGATTATCGCCGTAAGATGCGATCAGATAGAACATGTTGTCGGTACCATAAGGATTTGCAAGTCCGATAATGGCGCCACAGGCAAGTGCCGCAACAAGAGCTATAAGGCTGCCTTCGGCCTCAAGCTTAAAGCGCTTGGTCTTAACAGGTATTGCACCTGCGATATAAGGCAGCATAAATACAAACAACATGGGCCACATGGAAGCGTGGATATTGATCAAAGCCAGGGAAACCAAAGGGATACCGGCAAGATAAACGATCTTCTTTGTCTGGATATACTTTTCGAGAATCAAGATCTCCGCAAGGAGCAGGGCGAATGTAAATGTCTGGGGCCTTGTGACGATAAGCTGATTGAAGATCAGGATGTCAGTTAAGCCTGCAAGCACTACGGATACCAGTTCATTCTTTGTTATAAGAAGGTTAAGGCGGTATGTAAGAGCGCAGATGCATGCATAACAGACGTAAAGAAGGCAGAACAGTCCGATCCTGCCCAGGCGGGAATATACGAAATAGAAGATCACCGTACTGAGCCACTGCTGTACGACAAGCTTCATGTTCGAGTGCATTGAAAGGAAATCAGTGTGCGGGAAGCCGTTATTTACGATATATTCGCCGGTTTTGTATAGGAACCAGAAGTCGTTATCGATAGTTCTGAACTGGAAGCAGGCGATAACGAAAGGGAAAAGCAAAAGGATGACTTTGAGCCAGACCGGGAGTTTGTTTTTGACTATTTGAGGTTCTTTCATTATCTTTGCTCCGTGCGATGATAGTGAAATTATATCACGCGAACTATGAAGCAAAAATCGTTTGAGGTAAAAAGTGGGCAATAAGCCTCTTTTTTATTAAAATTTACATTCTGATGACGAAAATTCTGTGGAAAACCCCTTTTTAGTGGAGTAGAATTCTTAAGGTGCAGACCATAGGGCACTATAAAAGTTTAATAATCCCGGTTAAGGGAATTTAGGAGGAATTCAATATGGCAGTAAAAGTTGCGATTAACGGTTTCGGTCGTATCGGTCGTCTTGCTTTCAGACAGATGTTCGGTGCTGAGGGTTATGAGATTGTAGCTATCAACGATCTTACAAAGCCTTCCATGCTCGCTCACCTTCTCAAGTATGATACAGCTCAGGGCGGATATGCTGGTGTATTCGGTGAGAATAAGCACACAGTTACATCTGACGACGAAGCTAACACAATCACAGTTGACGGCAAGTTACTTAAGATCTACAAGGAACCCGATGCAAACAATTGTCCTTGGGGCGAGCTTGGTGTTGACGTAGTTCTCGAGTGCTCCGGTTTCTACACATCTAAGGAAAAGGCACAGGCTCACATCAACGCTGGTGCTAAGAAGGTTGTTATCTCTGCTCCTGCAGGCAACGATCTTCCTACAATCGTTTACAACGTTAACCACACAACACTCACAGCTGATGACAAGATCATCTCTGCAGCTTCCTGCACAACAAACTGCCTTGCTCCTATGACAAAGGCTCTTAATGATTATGCAGCTATCCAGAGCGGTATCATGACAACAGTTCACGCTTACACAGGCGACCAGATGATCCTCGACGGTCCTCAGAGAAAGGGTGACCTCCAGAGAGCAAGAGCTGGTGCTGCTAACATCGTACCTAACTCTACAGGCGCTGCTAAGGCTATCGGCCTTGTTATCCCTGAGCTCAACGGCAAGCTCATCGGCGCTGCTCAGAGAGTTCCTACATTCACAGGTTCTACAACAATCCTTCACGCTGTTGTTAAGGGTGAAGCTACAGTTGACGGCATCAACGCTGCAATGAAGGCTGCTACAAACGAGTCTTTCGGCTACACAGAAGAGAAGCTCGTTTCTTCTGACATCGTAGGCATGAAGTTCGGTTCACTCTTCGATGCTAACCAGACAATGGTTTCCAAGATGGATGACGGCAACTCCCTCGTTCAGGTTGTTTCCTGGTACGACAACGAGAATTCTTACACATCTCAGATGGTAAGAACGATCAAGTACTTCGCAGAGCTCGGCTAATAGCTGACTTTAGTACAGAGATTCAGAGGCTGTCCTTCGGGGCAGCCTCTTTATTATGGGTTGAATAAACGATCAGAGATAAATTTCTGTTACCGTGGCTTCCGGTACTGATAAGAATCTGAACGGAAATACTCCGCAGCCTATACCGCGGGATATAAAGACGGTCGTTCCGCTGATATCGTAACTGCCCTGGACGACTCCCATCTGCGGGAGTTTGTCAGACCTTTTAAGCAAAGTGAACTCTATCCCGAAAGGGAACTTCATCTGCCCGCCGTGAAGATGGCCCGAGAGCATGTAATCGGGTCTGCTGTCCGGATCAAGATGAATAATGGCATCAGGATCATGTACGACTAATATGACCGGTTCTTTATTATCACATTGCATTTTTGTCTGCCAAACCCGGTTCTTTCTGCCGGAATCAGGTAATCCTGTAATTACAATATCTTTTCCGGTTACATGTGAGGCCATGGATATCGATCTGTTATCCAGACTTGTAAAGCCAGAGTGTTCAGGGATATTACTAAAGCAGCTGTCATGGTTACCGGAAACTCCGTAAAAAGGGATACCTAGTTCATTGCAGCACTCGCTGACTTTAGAAAGATATCTTAATCCAGATCTTTCATTATGCATATTGGTTACTATATCTCCTCCGAAGATCACAGCATCTAGGGGAGATTTATAATGTGTCCTTCTGATCGCATTGCAAAGCCGTTTTGCGGTTACAGGACACCATTCGGCATGTATATCCGAGAAGAAAAAGAATCTGAGGTCAGGAGAGGCTTTATTGTTGCCGGCATTTAACGGGAGCTTTTTTATCGTTATTCCCGGAACTTTGTCCGATGACGACTTTTTCAGTTCTGCCCTGTCAAGAACAAAAAAGAAAGGCTCTATCAGGCACCATAAAATATATAACAGAATAAGAGCTGCCATTATTGTAATAACAGGATGAATCTTATCCATTATCTGCCCGGTTCTCCTTTTTTCTTAATTATATAATATGCAGTTGCCAATCGTGTGATATAATTCATACAATGAAATTGATTTTTGAGGAGGAAATTAGGATGCCTAAGACAGAAATCACATACGAGATCGTCCAGCAGATCGGTATTCTTAAGGAGAATAAATCCGGTTGGCAGCGTGAGCTTAATATCGTTAAATGGAATAACGGTAAGCCGAAGCTCGACATCCGTGATTGGGGCCCGAACCATGAGAAGGTAGGCAAGGGTATTTCTCTCGATTTCGAAGAATATAATACTCTCAAGGCTTTCCTTGAGGATGGTGACTTCACTTCTCTCGACGAGTAATCATTCGTCCGGTTTATTATTTTTTGTTTATTAGTTTTATAAGGCGCGTTACCATGCGTCACGGTTTGATATGAGAAGTGAAGAACGAGCGGGTATTATAACAATATTAATGCTTTTTTTGTGGGGGACTCTGATTGCAGAGCCCTTCCATATTTTTGCGCGTTATATTGCATCGTCAGTGACATATGTCATCGGGAAAACCGGTGCGGGAGACATAATTACATCTCTTGTTTTATATCTGGCATTTGTATGCGTGATAGTCCTGATGCTAAAACTGGCCCGGACTAAGATCAGCATTTACATGCCATGTGCGATATCCGTGATCTTTATTGCCATGCTCGTGGCCAGGAGCTTCGTCAGACATTCAGTAGATTATAAGGACTCCATATGCCTGGCAATACCCGCAATAGTCGGACTGGTTTTTTACCTGATAAAGTTTGAGACCGGTCTGAAGTGGTTTACCGACGTATATACCTATTCGCTTGCCATTGCTCTTCTGAATGCCCTGCTTTTTGTCCCGCTTTCCAGACTCAATGGTGTTGTGGACAAGATCCTATATATTACTAATTATAATGATATTAATATAACGGAAAGTTTAGGAGGTCTCGCGGGGATTCCGGAATTGGTTTGGGGATTGTTTTTCACGGCCTTTGCGGTGTTCCCGGTAATCTATCTTGCTACTTCGGGCAGGAGGAAATGATATGCAGCAGCTTGACATGTTTTCCGGTTTAGAGACCGGCAATCAGGAACGGGAAGAGTATTTGGAACTTGTAAAAAAGCTCAACCATTTTGCTGAACTCTATTATGCCAAAGATGAGCCCGAGATATCGGACTATGAGTACGACAGCATGAATAACAGGCTTAAGCAGCTTGAGAAAGATCATCCTGACTGGGTAGTTCCCGAATCTCCGTCTGTAAGGGTCGGCTGGAAGGCTGAAAAGGGCATTCTTGTAAAGCATAACGTCCCGATGCTCTCATTGCAGGATGTTTTCTCAAAAGAAGAAGTTTATGAATTCGTGGAATCCATGTGTAAAGAATTCGGTGATGAAGCCGAATTCCTTGTCGAAACAAAGATCGACGGTCTGTCAATGGCATTGCGCTATGAAGAAGGTGATCTTAAGCTTGCCGTAACCAGAGGAGACGGAATTACCGAAGGTGAAGACGTCACGATGAATGCCCGCCAGATCCCTGATGTTGTAAAACAGATGAAAGAACCTGTTCCTTACATTGAGATCAGGGGCGAAGTGTACATGACAAGAAAGGCTTTTGAAAACGTTAACTCAAAGGCTGAAGAAGAGGGCAAGAAGACTTTTGCCAATCCAAGAAACTGTGCTGCAGGTACCTTAAGGCAGACTGATACCAGGATAACCAAAGAAAGAGGACTGTCACTGTTCATCTTCAATATCCAGGAGACAAGAGGAGTTACTTTCAACACTCATCTGGAAGGCTATGAGTACCTTAAGCGTAACGGCGTAAAGGTGATCGAGAATTGCTATAAATGCAGGACTGCCGATGAAGTCTGGGATGCCATTACCAGGATCGGAGAGATGAGAGATGAGCTCGAATATGATATTGACGGTGCGGTCGTAAAGCTCAATAACCTTTCCGAGAGAAACAAGCTCGGCAATACCATCAAGTTCCCGAGATGGGCTATAGCTTATAAGTATCCTCCGGAGGAGAAGGAGACTCGCCTTCTAGACGTTGAAGTCAATACCGGAAGGACGGGAAGAGTGACACCGGTCGCCGTTTTCGAGCCGATTAGACTCTGCGGAACAATGGTGTCCCGCGCGACTTTACATAATCAGGATTTTATCGACCAGCTCGGACTCGGATTGGGCGATACGATTCTTGTCTATAAATCCGGTGAGATCATTCCGAAGATCAAGGATGTCGTTAAGGCAAAAAGGCCGCAAGACTGGCAGCCATACAAGATGCCGGACATGTGCCCGGTATGCGGTCATAAACTCGTTAGGGACGAGGGCGGCGTTGATCTGAAGTGCGTAAACCTGACATGCCCCGGCACACTTGTGAACCGCGTGGTCAATTTCGTTTCCCGAGATTGCATGGATATCAAAGGATTCGGTACGGAATACATAAGAAAGCTTACTGAGGAAAAATACATCAGAGACATTGCGGATGTTTTTGAGCTCAAGGACAGAAGAAACGAACTGATAGAAGAAAAGCTTTTGGGGCTTGAACGTAATACGGATAAGCTTCTTGCTGCGATCGAAGATGCCAGAATCAACACCCCGGCGGATAAGGTCCTTGCCGGATTGGGAATTCCCGGTGTCGGTAAAGCAACCGCAAAAGAATTGATCAGAACATTCGGGTCGATAGATGCTGTTTCCGAAGCTGATAAGGAATCGCTGTCTGCGGTCCAGGACATCGGAGAAATATCAGCAGAAGGAATCTTTAATTTCTTCCACGATGAAGGAAATAAGATCCTTATTTCACGTCTTAAGGCTCTTGGCCTGAATTTCGCAAAAGAAGAAAGCGAAGTGCAGGGTTCTGCTTTGGCAGGTCTTACTTTCTGTATTACCGGAACGCTTGAAGGGATGTCCAGAAGCGAAGCTGAAGCGCTCATTGAGAGTAACGGCGGTAAACCTGTTTCATCCGTATCAAAAAAGACTTCCTATCTACTTATGGGCGCCGATGCCGGTTCGAAGGAACGAAAGGCAAGAGAGCTTGGTGTACCCATCATCGGACTTGATGAGCTGAAGGAAATGATAGCTAAGGGATGAAACTCATGGATATAAATGAAGAGAAGACCAGGATAAGAAAAGAGATCAGAAGGCGCAGGGAATCCATTCCTTCGAAGATCCTGTCTGACATAGAAGAGTCACTTCCGGTTTTTATTTCCGCTATCGAGGATGAGGAACTCCGGACCAGGCTCGGAAAAGCTGAAAGGATAGCTCTTTACAGAGCCTTTAAGGGAGAGGTTCCCGTTGACGGATTGGCTAAGTCGTTCATGAAGCGCGGGATCAGGTGCTGTTTCCCGAGGATCGAAAACGGGAACATGTCTTTTTACGATTGTGAAAGCCTTTCAGATGACGAGTTTGAAACATCTTCCTTTGGTATAAAAGAACCGTTTGGAAACGGGAGCAAGGCAGATCCCAAGAGCATCGATGTTGTCGTACTGCCTGCGGTTGCATATAATGAAGAAGGCACCAGGCTCGGTATGGGCGGCGGTTATTATGACCGTTTTATAGGCTCTTTTGAATCTGAAAGACCGTACCTTCTGGGAATCTGTTATGAGTTCCAGATATGTTCTGACGTGCCGGTAACTGCGCAGGATCTTAATGTTGTTTTTATTGCGGTAATACCTGAAGAAGTATACGGGGAGTGAAGAGCCGGCCATGCGGTATTTTATTGTAAATCTGGCAGTTCATCTGATGATTACGGTAATATTTTCCGTTCTGACCTGTGTTTTCGCAGGACGTAACAGACGGAAAAAAACTAAACACGTTTTGTCTTACTTTTTCCCGATAGCTTTTGCACTGGTCGCGATCATTGACATCTCTTTGTATACTGCACCGAGACTGATGGATGTCAACAGCATGATAAACAACAACTTTTTTTATACTACCGGTTCTGTGGACAGTATCGGTGTTATGAGAAATTACTTTGTAATTGACGGTAAATACTACTATCTGAATCCGATTCACAACACCTTAAAAGTGAATGACGTAGTAAGGGTTGCTCATACCCCTTATTCTTCATTTACCGTTGATATTACCAAGACAACTGATAATGTCCCGCATGAAGACGGGGATTTAACCGAAGCTACTGATTAAAAATTGATACCAGTCTCAATTTTTGCAAAAAAGTCTCATTTCAGGCCCCTTATTTTCAATTTGCGTCAACTTGATGACACAAGAGCTTTTTATGGTCGTAAACTTTCTATAAAAGCGAAGGAGGTTAACGGTCTATGGAGAACAGGGGCGTTGTGGAGATGGCTGTTGTATGCAGTGACTTAAGCCTTTTGGAAAACATTAATTCGCTGCTCAAACAAAAAGGCGTTATAGCTGTGGAAGATGAAGCCGGTACTCTGCATTATATTGTTGACGGAAGAAGCAACAGACAATCAGTTGCAGGTAAAGTTACAGCAATAAATCCTTCCGGAAATGCATCAAATGAGAAAGAGGAAGCATATCTCGAATTATGCATCAAAACCGTTTTGAGAGAATATGGTTTTGACATGTCACTTATTGGTACGGTCCTGATATATAAATCGATCTTAATGTCATTTAAGAAACGGATCCCTCTTCCCGCTACCATGAAAGTCCTGTACTGCGAGACCGGAAGGGAACTCGGGCTGAGTTACGAGCAATCCGAACGGGACGTCAGATATGCGATCGTAAAGAGCAGCTTAAAGAAAATGAGAAGCCGGGCGGCAATAAGATGCATACAGTCAAGGATAGAAAGAAGATTAGGCTACAGGGATCCTTTGGAATAAAAAAGGCTCCGTCATAAACGGAGCCTTGGAATATCAGAAATATAAAAGAATTACTTCTTCTTACCCTTCTTAGCGTTAACCTTATCCTTAAGTGACTTGCCTGCCTTGAATGTAGGAACAGTAGAAGCCGGGATCTTAAGTGCAGCGCCTGTTGCAGGATTGCGTCCGCTTCTTGCTGCGAGCTTCTTTGTCTTAAATGTACCGAAGCCTACAAGTACGACCTTGTCATTTTTTACGAGAGCGCCTTCAATTGCACCGAGGGTTGCCTTGAGAGCTGCTTCTGCGTCTTTCTTGCTAAGACCAGCGTCAGCTGCGATCTTGTCAATAAGCTGTGACTTGTTCATATGGTATCCTCCTGTTTTAGCCGTTGAAAAGGCTTATTTTTATCGTATTTTCATTATTGATTTAACATAAATAGAAGTCAATAGTTTATAGGCAAAAAATAGGGAAAATGTTTAGTTGAATTGCATATTTTTCGGGAGGTTAGACCATCTGGCGGGAAGAAGGATGGTCTGTTGAGGCAATAGACAGGCAAATGAATATAAATACTATATTATTGGAAGATTTATTTTTCATGATAGTGTATGATTTGTATTGCAAAAAAAGATCGGAGGTAACGAGATGATAGTTACAAAAGATACGATTATCGGAGATGTTGTTATGCAGGATGAAGGCATTGCGCCTATCCTTATGGCTTCCGGACTTCACTGCCTTGGCTGTGCGCTCGCTTCCGGAGAGACAATTGAAGAAGCCTGCATGGTCCACGGAATGGATTGTGATTCCCTGGTAGAAGAGATCAACAACTATTTTCAGTCTAAAGGCTGATTCAGGATAATATCTTATCTGATAAAACAAAAGAGGCCATCTCAAGTTGAGACGGCCTCTTATTCTTTCAAACTGACAGGTCAATATGAGGCTGACATTATGACTTCAAATACCGTGCCTTTTCCCAATGTGCTCTTTACGCTGATCTCTGCATCATGCTTATCGCAAATGAGCTTAACTATCGCAAGTCCTAATCCGGTACCTTTGATGTTAACGCCTGAATTTTTGGCTCTGTAGAACCGGTCAAAGATTCTGGGGAGATCCTGTTCCGGTATGCCAATACCGTTGTCTTCAACGGTTATATGGATCTTCTGTGTGGAGATGTGGGATTTATCGCCGGTCCGCCATGCTTTAATGGAGATCTCAGCCTGCTGACCGGTATAGTTGATCGCGTTGGAGATCAGATTCTCGAATATACGTGAAAGTTTTGCCGGATCTGCTTTGACGATCAGCGGGTCGCGTGACGGGAGATCAAGTAACAGGCGCTTTTCACTGTTTTCGAGATCCATTGAATACATTACTACCAATTCATCCAGCATTTCCGCGATTGAAACGGAAGTAAAGTGGAAATCCGAATCACTCGATTCCATCCTGGTGAGTTCCATGATGTCGGAAACTATCCTTTCCATCTGCTCGGAACGGCGGACAATGTTGCTCAGATAAGAATTGCGTTGTTCAAGACTTAAGTTGTCCTGCGCGGAGAGCATTAATTCTGCATAACCCCTGATGGCTGTGATAGGAGTCCTTAAGTCGTGCGAAACATTGCTAAGGACATTCTTACGCGCAACCTCGCCTTCAAGCAGTCTCTTGTTTGTGAGCATGAGATCACGGTTGATCTCGGAAATAAAAACGGTTTTTTCTCTTACCTGCCTCTTAAGGATAGCTGCATTTCTCTTTATCTCGCGTTGCTGGTTTATATATGTGGATACAAGCGTAATCTCGGCTATGAGAGAAAAGATAACGAAGATATTGCTGTAAGTCGGGATCGTGTATACGATCATGCCGTCCATCAGTATTGACAGATACAGAACAAAGAACATCAGACTGAAAAGCAAAGACCATAGAAGGATTTTCTGGTTCTCCCGGTTATAGAAGAACAGATTAATGAATATTGAGAACGTGACTGCGGTCAGAGCAAACATCAAAGCAACGAATTCCGGCAATAAATATCCGAATACCAAACTGCTGAAATAATATGCTGCTATAAATGTCGCACCGATGGCAAAGACGATATAGTGCAGATACTTCAAAAAGACATACTTTTTCTGTGCTTTTGTTCCCGCGAAGAACTGCGAGTTCTCCATAAATGAAGCTGATGATGCTGCTATAAGAAGAATAAATCTTAAGTCTGCCCTTATGTGGCTGTTGACTGAAAGGAAACGGCAGTCATCCAGGTAATAAAGGAGGATCGCGACGAAGCTTACGAAGAATGAAACGAAAAGCCATCTGTTCTTTGTAGAGTTCAAGATGATGTTGGAACCTACCGCTATGGCAACAAAAAATATAAGAATAACTATGGCGAAATGTCCTGCCGTGATGACGGTACGCACGTCATTTGCAGTTCCGGTCTCTATGATTGGTTCTGAAAGCAATCCCGGATTTGTTACCTCCGGTTCGCAGGCTATGACGATAACAAGATCAAGTTTCCCGTCTTCAGGGATGAGCGTACAATAATCCGCGAATGCGTTCAGGTTAAAGAAAGGTGTTCTTGCGCCTATGCGGTCTATGTATTTTCCGTTGCAGAATATCCAGGCTGCGCCATTAAACTTATGGAATGTAAGCGAGAGGGATTTGATGTCCTTGCTGCATTCGAAATGACCGATATAGGCAGCACAGATGCAGTCAGTGTCTTCAACGGTAAAATGTTGAAAACTTACGTTATTATTTTCCGTATTATGCCATTCGGAAGAGTAATAGTAGTCAAACCACCCTCTCCATGTGTCGCGCACCCTGACATTTTCTGAATAAGCTCTGTGGACGGTCAAAACCGATGAAGGCCAGTAGCTGCCGTCATCATTATCTGAAACTGTTGAGGCGTGGGCAAGGCTCGACTTAACTATTTCAGGAGTAACATTCGGAACAAAAGTCCATCCTTCATTGACATGACTGCTGTACGGACCCTCAAGTGCAAGAGCGTCACTTAAGATCAATGTCCCTTTTTCCGGATCCTGAACCGGAGTCGAGTCTGTTGTGAAGGTAATGCCAATACTGACGATTCCGGCAGCCACGAGCATCAGGATCAACGCAAAAATAAAAGCGAGCATTGTGCCGCCGAACGTTCTGCCGTTAACGTCAGAATCCGAAAGCTTTAATCTTGCTAATCTGCTGTGTTTGTATTGAGCCATCTGTTATCCGGTATTTCCCCGGTATATCCCTGAAAATATGAAGCGGGACTATAAATCAAGTCCCGCGTTCACTGATAACTTTTGTTATAGATCAGAACTGTGTGTTCATACTGTTTTTTACCGGCGGGTAAGCGAATGAATAACCGATGCCCCACTCGGTCTTTACAAATGTGATCTCAGGTGCGATCTTCTCCATCTTCTTACGCAGATATGAGATGTTTACCATTACGAGATGGTTATCGCACGGAGAATCATCGCCCCATACATGAGAATAGATCCTTGTAAAAGGAACGATGACATTAGGTGTTTCTGCCAGGAGGCAGAGTATGTCGAACTCACGGTTTGTAAGATGTAAAGGTTTTTCCTTAAGGGTGACCTCACGAGTTTTGATGTTTATGCGGAGCGGGGGATACTCTACAAGGAATCCTTCGCTCTTCATGTTGCGCTTGATGTGGACGTTGATCCTGAGGCTTAATTCGGGCAGGGAATAAGGCTTGGTGATGTAATCATCTGCTCCGACCTTAAAGCCGTTGATGACATCTTCCTGCTGATCCTTTGCAGTGAGGAAGATGATAGGACAATCCGTAATTTCCTTGATCTTGGGAGCAAGATCAAACGCGCTTCCGTCGGGAAGCATTACATCCAAAACTATACAAGAGAAATTGTGAAGCTTGATCTTTTCAAGCGCATCGGCACAGTTGGTTGCCGTTACAACATCGTAACCCTCGCTTTCGAGAAAATCACGATTAAGGACAAGAATATCGCTGTCATCATCTACAAGAAATACTTTTTGCTTAGCCATTAAATACCTCCCGTTGTTTAAAATCTTTCCCCGAATTTGTCTTCCGTTCAGCCGGAGACGCTCTTTTACATAATTGTGATTTTTTGATTTTTCACACCGTATAGTATACAACACGTCAAAGCATTTTTATATAGTTAAACGCAATAAGTTTAAATAATTTTAAATATTTATAGCCGGACAGCGTTATCAAATAATTAGAGAACTGCTGAAAACAGGTTTTTATTATTGATGGATAAACCTGTAATATATTATAAAATCCGTTTCATCCGGAGGATGATCTCTGATGATCACTGCAAATAAACATTTTAGAGATGCGTTCGGGCATAAGATGTACAAAGCGTCAATATCGCTGGATGTAACCTGCCCGAACCGGGACGGAAGCAAAGGTGTTGGCGGTTGCATATTCTGTTCTGAAGGAGGGTCAGGAGAATTTGCCGCACAACGCAGTGATCCTGTCTCAAAGCAGATAGAGGATGCGGTGGATCAGGTCAAAGGCAAGGCGGGCAAAGACGCTGGATACATTGCATATTTTCAGAGCTTCACAAATACATATTGCAGCAGCAATTATCTTGAGAATGCTTTGACAGAAGCATCTGAATGCGAGGGTATTGAAGCTGTTTCAGTCGCGACCAGACCGGACTGTCTGGGACCTGAGATCATGGATGTCCTTGAACGCCAGGCAAAAAGAATGCCCTTATATGTGGAGCTCGGACTTCAGACGGGAAATGATAATACCGCCAGGATCATCAACCGGTGTTATGAGACGAAAGAATACCCGGAAGCTGTAGCTGCTTTAAAAGACATAGGAGCAAATGTCATAACTCATATTATCTTTGGCCTTCCGGGAGAGACTAAAGACATAATGATGGATACGGTAAAGATGTGTAGAGATTCCGGCAGTGACGGTTATAAATTCACATGTCTTTACGTGCTGAAAAATACTCCTCTGGAAAAGCTCTATTACGATAATAAAGTTGAGATACTTGAGATGGAAGAGTATTTTGATATTGTAGAAGAAGCAATCAGGATTCTGCCTGAATCCGCCGTTATCCACAGGTTTACGGGAGACGGCCCGAAGAAGAGTCTGATAGCTCCCCTTTGGACCATGAATAAAAGACAGGTAATCAACTATATCAACAGGAGGTTCGGTTTATGAAGAAATACGTGAAGCAGACGATGGATGCCGTGCGGAAATACATAGATTCAGAGATGAAGGATTCTCCGGTAGAGAAGACAAATGAAGTCTTATCCGAGTTTGAGACCAAGATCTCATACTTCCAGCACGAAAGACTGATTCACCTGATGGTCACGTTGTCCTTTGCCGCTTTTCTGCTGTTTGAGATATTCTGCCTTTTCGTTCTTCCTGCCTCGTTCATATATGCGGGAGTCCTGCTTGTGCTTATCTTTTTCGGACTTACCATAGGATATATCATGCATTACTATTTTCTCGAAAACAGCGTGCAGCAGATGTATCACATGAGAGATGAGATCAGGGCATTTCTTGATAAAGATAAAGTAATCTGATGTAAAGTTTGTTTTTTCAGACCTTTATGTGATAAATTATTGCGGTGTGGAGGGATTATATGCCGACAATAGTTAAATACATACTGGTCTTTTTTATTTCCATGGTTCCGATAATTGAGCTTAGAGGTGCCGTTCCGATCGGAGTGACTTATTTCGGATTGAATGAGTATATTACTCTTGCGGTCTGCGTTATCGGAAATATGATCCCGGTTCCGTTTATTTATCTTTTCGGCAGGAAGATCCTTGAATGGGGAAGCAGGCTCAAGCACGGAAGCGGACTTTTTAAGTGGGTGCTCCAGAAAGGTGAGAAAGCCGGAAAGAAGCTTACTGCGAATTCAGAAAAGAACGGAGCGTTTATTGCGCTCATGCTCTTTGTAGGCATACCGCTTCCGGGTACCGGTGCATGGACCGGAACACTTGCTGCATCCATGCTTGATTTCGGTATGAAGAAAAGTGCAAAAGCCGTTATGGCAGGCGTTCTTATGGCGGGAGTGATTATGCTCGCGATCAGTTTATTGGCAAAAGCGGGGATCACGTCCGTTACGGATTTGTTTTAGGAACGTCATCTGAATCACATAAAAACAAGCCTTTTGAGCCATTGTTCATAAAATGGCAACACTTTGATATACGAAGTTTTGTGCATATTGCACAACCAAATGATTTTCATTTGGTATCTATGCGATATTGATAAGAGAATAGTTCGCCATTATCATTAAGATAGCTCCAAGGAATACGGAAGCGATAACTTCCAATCCGAGGAAGGCCGCCCGAAGCAGATGATCGAGCAGGCGCAGGGAAGAACCAAAGTAGTAAAGAACTTGTGGCGAAGCCGATGAGACGAAACCGGAGAAAATTATCGAAGGTGGATACGGAGTCCGAGATTAGAAGCAAAGGGAGTGACGAGCGAGTGGTTGAAGGTGTCCCAGACATGCAAGCCACAGGTTGTAACAATTAGTTGATTCGGTATTCGGAACCGCGAGTAGGTGAGATGTCACCATCGACAGGAGAGAACCGGAGCCGCAGCGGATGTTACACCGGTTCGTGCAAACCGAGTAGCCGATCAGGCTGTCGAACAGTTTATACCTTGACCCTTATGGCAGGTATGCAGCGGACCTGAATCGAATAGCGTTATGTTCGGTGAATGGAGACATGAGTTGCACGGTGTGATTGAGAGTTGCAGCAGATCGATTAGTTGTGACGATATCACAAAAGCTCGGGTAGGTTTTGGAAAGGGCCTTTTGTTAGGTGGAAGTACGTAAGAAGATGAGCGTGAATGCGTGATCTTCAGAAGTGAATCTAATTTGGTTCGTTGGAGCAAAATAAGATCCCGGTGATTCAGGTCACCGGGATTTTTCTTTTTTGTTTTGTCTGCTGATTATTTTTTCCTGGGTATCTGCGCGATATATGGAAGATTTCTTCCTATCTCATCACGATCCAGACCGTACCCGGCAAGCCAGAGGTCATTGATCTCAAACCCGTAATACTTAACCGGAATGGTCATCAGAAGCCTGTCAGGATTAAGAAGCATAGAGCAAAGAGTGATGTCTGCAGGCTTTTTCATTTCAAGATTCTGGATGATATATGCAGTGGTCAGACCGGTCCTGATTACGTCTTCGACCACGAGAACATGTTTGTCGGTGATGTCGATATCAACATCCTTGATGATGCGGACTATACCGGTCTTAGAAGTGGTATCCGGAATGTTGGAGAAACCGACCATGTCGATCTTGATTGGAAGGTCGATCGCTCTGGTGAGATCTGAAAGAAAATACAGAGCGCCGCGGATGACACCTATTACGACCAGTTCCTTGCCTTTATAGTCTTCAGTGATCTGTCTGCCCAATTCCTGAACTCTGGCTTTAATTGTTTCTTCGCTGTAGACAACATGTTCGACACTGAGAGTTTCTTCGAGATTTGCCACCTGTATGGATCCCCCTTAAGAATTATCGTTAATTCCGCCAAAGAGCTTAAGGCGGTCAACCAGTTCGTTGAAATCTTTCTTATATACTATGCGGATGTTGGTGCCCGGATACAGCTCCCTTACCAAACGCATTTTTTTATTTTTCTTTGTTACATAACGCTGGTCCATGGTAGTAAGTTCAAGATAAAGATTGAATTTAGGCAGATAGAAATCAGGTGATATCGCCATAGTGACATTTCCTTCGGCATCCCATTCGACAGGGAATGTCTTCGGTTCGTAAAGCCATTCGATATTATATATGTTAAGGATCTTGGCGAATTCTTCTTCCGTTTCGTTTTTGAATGCTACGGTACGTGTCTGATGGTCGAAGGTACCATTGTTATCATTTGATTCTGAGATCCTGACTCTTAAATCATGCTTTCTTGCTAACTCCACGATCGAATCTACACATTCATCGACACTTAATCTGTCAGTATTAAGGATCAGATCGAATTGCTCAGGCGATGTAATATCTTTACCGTAAAGAGTGCGTACGAATTTCTTGTGTTTACGGTCAGCGATATTAAGGACCTCGAATGCCTCGTTGGTCGTTATCCTGTATTTACGGGCAATGGTGTTTACCCTTGTGGTCTCGCTTGCGGTGACTCTTACGTGAAGCGCTCCGGGGAAGCCGGAAAGCAGTACGCTTCCGCCCATTCCGAGAATTACAAGGTCTTTTTCCTTGGATTCCGAAGCCAGCGTTCTTATCCTCTCGAAAAGAATATCAGCATAAGTCTTATCGCTGCCGGGGAGATTCGTAGCAAAAAACTTGGCGCTCTCATTAAGTCTGTCCAGAGTGCCGGCATTGATCTGGCCAAAGAAGTTTTCCAATGCATATTTGCGGGAGATAACGGTAGTTCCGAGGCGTGAAGCAAGGGCTTCGGCAATCTCGTCGCCGAGACTTCCATTCTGCCTAGAGATTGTGATGATCGCCATAAAAACCCCCGAACGGAACTGATAAAATCATTATACTCCTTTAATATATGTGCTCAAAACGCGAAAAATGGCAAAACGGTTAATTTTTCTCGAAATCTTGTTTGACTTTGGATAAACGATTGGTTATAATCTTCCGTGCTTAAAGCATTAGCTGCCATCTTAGCTCAGTTGGTAGAGCAGCTGATTTGTAATCAGCAGGTCGTGGGTTCGAGTCCCACAAATGGCTCCAAGTCTGAAACCCCCGTAAACATTGCGTTTGCGGGGGTTTTGCTTTGCCTAGATGCTGTCCTAAAAACACCCTCAAAATGCCGATTTGGTTAACGTTTGGTTAACGTTTTTATTTTTTGGATGAAATTATACGGCAAAAAGTTCTGAAATAAATTTCTCAAAAGCTTCCCTTTTGATCCTTCTGTGACTGCCGATCCAGATGACATAAGGGCATTCTTTGTCATTAGTAAGCTCACGGATTTTGTTCCTTCCGATTCCAAAGAGTTCGGCTGCCTCGTTAACCGTTAACAGCTTCTTCTCTTTCAGTTTGTTTAGGTTGGTTACTTTTGCCGGGCTCGGATCGTTTGCGTGTTCTGCCATGCCTGCCTTTATCATTTCCGCATAATAGGCTGCTCCTTTTTCTTTTTTGTCAGCGGGGGGAAGCTGCTGGTCGATAATGATGTTGATGTCGTTCTTGTTCATATTATTTATTCCTCCTGTTATTTATGCTGTTTGTGACGACTGTGATGATGTGACGGCTTTATTGCCACCGTACAAGTGATAAACACCTGCACTATCCTGAAATACAATATCGAACGGATAACACCCTGGTTCTGATTTTTTCTCTGATTCCGGTTCGATCTTGGTAAATGTGAAGTGTGTTGCATCGCGTCTGTGATCTCTCATAAAACTGAATCCGAGCTTTGCAAGATCATTCCGTCTGTTCCAAATCTTCCCGCTGATCGACTGAGGCTTTTTACTTGCTTTTATCAGATTGCAGAACTCTGTGGCAGTACCGTCAAAAGAACCATGTTCCTTTAAGTAATCAAGAGCCTTCTTAAGATCCTCATCAGTCTGAAAAGCATCTTCGACAGGCGTATTCTCTTTAACAAGTTCCCAATGACTTAATGTGCTGTTAAATCTGATCGTAAGGATTCGTTCTTCCATATCACGGCTGCGAAGGTGAAGTTTCACATCTGAATCAGCTGATTCCTTGCGGAAAATGAACGCTCCGTCTGATGCACCGAACAAACCGTTAGTGCCTAAGATGTCATCGAACGGGTCAACAGATCTCATCTTGCGCGTGTGATGAACGAGCAGTATCGCTACGTTATGCTCTTCGCAGAACTTATGAAGAGGTGCGATAGTGTTGTAATCCCCTTGAT
>JAEEGJ010003258.1_pt1 | contig 64503 bp, 45 predicted proteins | sample 8958761 | NCBI WGS metagenome assembly JAEEGJ01 (sample SAMN16246546, study PRJNA631951) | gut metagenome | biome: gut microbiome; feature: rumen; material: RS-attached | host: Bos | place: Iran: Karaj | collected 2018-10 | reverse complement strand
CAGTCTTTGAGTCGAAGCCTAACCACAAGTTACGGGCACCACCTAATGCCACCAGCGTCACCGTAATCTGGCTGGCATCGTCTGCATGCTCCTGCACCTCAATCACACAGTCGTTCATGTCGTAATCGCCGAAATCCTTATCCTCCCATACGTAGGTCCATATTTGTGGTGTGGGGACTATGGGCTTGACATCTGCTTTGGGGGCTGGTTTGCCACTTCCCGTAATCAGGTACACGCGGTCGAAATAGTCCCATTGGTTGCCAGTATCGAAAGCCAGATAGTTGTTATCATTGACCGAGAAGCATGTGGCATGGTTCATGTCATCACTCAGGTCTTTGTCGCCATGTACCACAAAGAAGTCGATTTTCGAGTTGGCCGGCAGTTTGTACTCAAATTCTTCGGGATCGAAGTTCCAAGGTATCGTTGCACCCCACAACAGGAACAGTGGGGTCTCGCGGCGGTAGTTTTTTCCATTGAAGATGCCGTCCTTCAGCACGTAGGTCTGCACGCCCGTTCCCGACTGTCCTGGGTCGATGCGACAACCGATGTTGACATTGTCCACGCCACCACGTGAAAAGACGCACTGTAACGTAATCTTACTCTCGCTGTCGGTAATGAACGAGTGATTGCCGAGGGCTTCTACCTTCGCGCGGTTGTTTTGATTGGCGGGAATAAAGCAGTTAACCTCGGCCACCAGGTCGAGCAGATTCTCCACACCATAGTCGACATTCCAACAGTTTTCGGTTTCTACCTCTGTGGCACCGTTTGCCAAACCTCTCGTCATAGCCTTGGCAGAAGCCACCTGCCGGCCCGGAGCCTTAAACGATACGGCAGCATCCTTTCCTGGCAGGAAGGGGCGTGCAATGAACTGCTGGTCACTGGTGATGCAGGCAGCATACAACAGCGTGTCAGCCTTTGGTGCCTTGAATGTCAAGTCTATCGTTTCATTGTTCTTGGCCGTCACCTTCAGCAGCATGTTGGTTGACCCAATGAAGGGGTTGCCGTCTAGGATGGCTATCGCTTTGATGCCTTCGAGGTTGGCATCAGCTGTCACCTTGACGTTATACTGGTTGGTCAGCACCCAGTTCTGCTGTTTGTCGATCGTAGTGTTCAGCGTCTTTTCAGCATAGCTCAATCGTTCGCTGTCACTGACCGTGTAAGGCTTCTTGACGTAATCATCCATATTATGCTTACACGATGTTGTTACCATCAGGCCACACATCATCATGGTAGCCCACAAACACAAATACTTTCTCATATTCCTTTCCTATTTGATTATTTAACAAAATCTGGTTGATAGATACCACCCTGCCCCGTCGGTGGTACAGTGGCATCGAATCTGGTCCACTGGATGCTAAAGATGCGGTGCAACTTGTCGCAGTAGTACGACAGGCCTACGTTAACACCAACATCGTTGCTGCCTACGACCAAAGAGAACAGCCACTGGTCCTCAATCTGCTGGGCTTCGGCCATACCGCGCACCTCATTGCCAATGGTGGCACAGAGCAGGTCCTGTGCCGAGGCATACTTGGCCAGCGTGTCCTGCAGCTGCACCTCTACAACCATGGTCTGTTCGTACAGGTCGTAGTTAGGCGACTGCCATGTAGGACGCACATCCGTACCTGCAGGAATTTCCGCTGGTGTCGGTATCGGTGCATCGTCGCCGTCCGACGAGCAGCCCCACGCCATGAAGGTGAAGGCTGCCAATGCTAATATACTCTTTTTCAACATCATCTTATGAATTACGAATTATGAATTACGAATTATGAATTATGAATTATTTAACCACCACGGCCTTACCGTTGTAGATATATACACCACTCTGTGTCGGTTTCTTACCAATCAGCACACCGCCCACGTTATACCATTGGCCATCGTGCGGCATCTGGTCGAGAGCCGTGAAGTTGATGGCCGTAGGCTGTTCCGGCGTACCAAGCACCTTGTCCGCCACGTAGTTGATGTGGCTGCCCGTCATAGCGATGGTCTCGCCGTCGCGCTCCAGCACGAAGGTCAGCGTCTCGTTGTTGTTAGCATCGCTGCCTATGTTCAGGTAGAACAGGTGTTGCGTCTCGTCGTCAATGGTCAACTCGGCTTCTGCCATGCGGTCACCATCTCTGAACACCACCAGCTTGTCGCCAGCCTCAGTCTCTACGCCCTCTACGGCAGCCACAATGTTCATCGTCGTCGCCGTGCTGACGGCTGAGCGCTTTGGCGTAGCCGTCTCATTGGTACTGCTGTAGCGTGAGTCGTTGAGGTAGAGCGGATACAGGAACTTCACCTCGCTGTCGGCCAGTCGTTTCAGCATGTAGCCTTTGCCGGCCTCCATATACTGCAGCGAGCCCTTCCATGCCAGTCCGGTAGCCGTCTGACTGAGAATGGCAAACTGGTCTTGCGACTTCACCACGTCACCCACCTGTGCCTGTTCCGTGTAGTCCGCCAGTGCCTGTGCGATAGGCAGGTTAATCGTCGAATTGTAGCCTATGCGGTTCCAGTTCTTATGCACAACGATGTATCGGCGAGCGAACTCACCTTCCAGATAGATGGTCTTATCGCTCTCCGAGGAGATGCTGTACATCCGTGCGGGATCGATGGCCGCCACCTGGTCGCCCTTGTCCCACTTCTGTCCAATGGCTGTCTTCTTGCTATTATAGCATTTATAGGTCACGCTCTTGGTGCCGTTGACGGTCATGATCATGTCGCCAGCCTCCCATTTCGACATACTGTTCAGGAACTGCCCTAACGTCGTGCCTTCCTTGGGAATGACGTTGAAGCTGACCCAGTTCCAGCCCTTCTGCAGTTTCACGGTCTGTACGTCGTCGTAGCTGTTTTGCAGCACTATGGGGTTGACGTCCGTGCCGACAATGGCATCCTTCTCGAAGCTATAGACCTTGCCGTCGGCAGGCTTCACGCTATAGACCTTGCCTTTCGAGGCATCGAAGAAGCGGAAGCTCAGCGTAGGTAGCGAGGCATCGGCTTCGTGGTCGCTATAGATGGTCAGATAGGCTAAGGCCTCATGGGCGTTGGCATTGTCGTTGACCTCGATATGGGTCATGCCCAATGGACGGTAGTTCTCGTCGAATACCGCCAGGATGTCCTCCTTCGAGCTGGCCACCACACCGTCAATCTTGACGCGGGCCACCATCATCATGGTCTGGTTCTTCTGTATCAGACTGTCGGGGACGACCCAATCAGGCTCGTCGCCACGTACACGCAGCGTAATGGGCAGCGGTTCCGACATCTTGTTGTCGCCCACCAGGGCTATCTGCTCGTTATACGTACCTATATTAATATAGTCGCTGACGGTGAACTCAATTTTCTGCTCGTCCAGTGCATCAAGCACGCCCTGTGTCTGTGAAGCGTTGATCCACAGCGGCAGGTCTTCCAGCCTGTAGTTCTGCTTCACGCCGCTCAGGTTCTTCACGGTGGCCTCGAAGGTCAGTCCGTTACCGTAGTCAACATCCCTTTCTATGCGCTTCACATCCCAGCGCAGCGGGTTGCGATAGACGTAGAGGTTCATCGTGACAGGCGATTCCATCGTATTGCCCTGCAGGTCGGCCACTTCCTTCACGGTGACGTAGATATTGGTCTTCTCCACCATGTAGTCGGGCTGCTTGATATTCATATACAACTCGTTGCCGTTGGCCACATAGCTATACATCAGATTGTCCAACTGGGCGTTGCTTACCATCGGGGCGTAGAAGTCGCGTGCAGCCATGGCATCCACTTCTGCATAGGCCACCAGCGTGTCGCGACGTGCCGTAATCTCAGCCCGGTCATTGACATAGCGTTTCAGGCTGATGCCCGTAGCCTCCAAGTGCTGCTGGTTGTCGTCCTTCTTCTCCGAGCGTCCGAAGTCCAGATAAGCCAGCATGGCACTCATCGTGCCGAGCGGCGTATGGTTAGAATACTCCTTGATGAGATTCAGCGGCAGTACGCTCTCAAACATACCCAACTCGTCAATGTGTCCGTTCATCACGTTCGTTGGCGTGTTCTTGTCCACATAGGTGGCACCTAAGGCAATGTGGTCGCCTACGATGCCTGCCACGCTGTCAGCGGGGAACGACTCAACCAGTCGCTTGTCCACATAGACGTTGCTGACGTTCTGCGAACGCGAGACGGTCATGGCAAAGTGATGCCAGCTACCTTCTGACACGAAGGCCGACGTCTCCTTTTCAAAGCCCTGCGAACGGACGTAGAGCTTACGGTCCTTCACGCCGATATTGATCTGGTCGTCCTGATCGCGCTTGGCCTCACCGTTAGAGAACAGTGTGGCATTCTCGTCGTTCGTGCGGAACCAGAAAGTCAGGGTATAGTCGTGGTTCTTCGTACGAATGAACTTGTCGGGTTTCAGGCGCAGACCCTTGTCGCCGTTGATGGCCATTGAGATGCCGACAGGTCGTTTCCAGGTGGCGCCAACCAGCGACAGATCCATGCTACCTGGAGCCTTGTCGTAGGCCCACTCGCCCTCGCCTTCATTCAGCGGATAGTAGTCCAGCAGTCCCGTCTCGTAGCCAGTCAGCTTCTTCTTGCCGTAGCTGCCGAGTGAGGCTTGATCCATGGCCCGGTTCCAGAGACGGAACTCCAACATCTCACCTTTATACATGGTTTCGCGCGTGACCTCAAAATCAGAACCTAAGCTAATGCACGAGGAAGCACCTTCGTATCGTTCCTGTAGTTGCTTGCTACCGATAGCCTTGTTGCCGTCGTAGAAGTTCACGGTTGTCTTATCGCCGCTTTGGTCGAGCACGTAGGCCACTTGGTGCAGCATATTGTTGAACGACACAATGGAGTCTGATACCAGTATCTCGCCATTGATGGTGGCTGAGAGTTTCCTATCGGCAGTCAGTCCGAAGCGCAAGCCCTTCTCATCGCCACCATGTGCAAAGACTGTCATCTCACGCTGGTCGGCAGCTGGGTTCAGCATGACATCCACAGTGAAGCTCTTACCCATCAGGTTGCGTTCGCCCTGCGTGTTGGCCAATGCATTACCATCGAAGCTCAGCGACGTTGACGTTGAGATGTCGTTGCTGAGCAGCGTACCCAATACTTCGAAGTTGTTGATGTCGCGCAGGTAGTTGCCGGCAATAGGCTCCGAGAACTTAATCAGGATGTCGTCGCCGATGCCTAAGATGCCGTTGGTAGGCTCAGGCGTACCGAAGGCTACAGGGCGACGGGTGTCCTTGATGCCCTTCAGCACCTCCGACGAACCTGTCAGGTAGCCACCGGCATGGCGGCAGTAGGTCACGGCGCGGATGTCGTAATACTGCTCTACGGGATCCTTCTCGCCAAAGAACGGAGCCACGATGACACCCGAACTTGGTATCGTGTCGGTCACACCGCTGGCCTTCTTCTTCAGTTCGTTGTCGGCATAGTACGAGCAGACGTTCACCCAGTCCTTATCGCCTTGGTTCGATAGCTTGTATTGCAGCTCGATATGGTCGAAGTTAGGCCAGTTCACGTCGAAGCCCTCTATGCGCACAGGCATGTAGTAAGCCAGGCGGTCACCGTCGTATGGACTGTCAGTGTTCATCACCCAGTTGTTGCTGGGTACGCTGACCTTCACCTTGCCGGCCGACGGGATGAAGTGTGCCGAGATGGGACATTCAAACACGCGGGCATTGTCTTCAGGATCCATCAGGCAGAAGGTGATGTCCTCATAGTCGAATGCCGTGTTGGGATAAAGTTCCACCTGCTTGGTGAAGACGGCATGCTTGCCGTCGGCACCCATGACAGGATACAGGGTGATATCGGTACCCTGCGTAGTGACGGGCGAACCGTCCACTAACACCTTGGCACCCTTGGGATTCGAGTTGGCCTTGATGTAATACTGGAAGACAAGCGATGCCTGTTCGGGGTAATCGGTCTCGTTGGCTATGTGCAGGGTGTATCGTGCAGGTTCGCCGTATGGCACGTTGCTTACTACAGGCTCGTCAACCCATATTCTGGGCTTGTCGGCAGGAATGGTGGCTACATCCAGCACGGTACCTGGCTGGAACCACTTCGTCTTGCGCTCACCCTCGTAGGGCTGACAGGTCACGCCACCCAAGGTACGGAACACAAAGTTGGAATACACCTTCGTTCCATAGTCGAGATAGCTCAGGAATGACGTTCCCAAGCTGCCGCTACGCACCTTGTCAAGCATGTCTTCTGTCAGCTGGATGAAGACATTGTTCGTCGAATCACACGTGAATTCGTTGGCCGTGCGATAGACTTCCACCGTCAGGCTCGACTTGCTGGCTGTTGCCAACGAGAAGCCCACCTTCTTGAAGTGCGTCTCCGTGGTGGTGTACTTGTCGGCAAAGGCTGCCTCGAGGATGGGGGTGAACTCCGTAGTCACATTGACTGCCATGGACTTGGTTTCAAATTGCACTTTCTGATCGTCAATCTTACTTGTTTTTTCTTTGTACTCAAGTGTTCGGTCGGACTTCAATGCATTCCAAGCTTTGAAGAATGTTCCCAAAATCGAAAGACCTGCGTCTGCAAAACTACCGCCATCCGACAATAACGGATAGCGCAGGTAGCGCGAATTCGTCTTAGTGGTCGAGAAGTTCTCGCTGTACTGTATCGATGCGGCACCGCCATCAAAGTCATAGCGTTTCACCAGGTCGGAGGACATGACCGACAACTTCTCCTGTTCGTTCTTTGCCAGGAAATCCATCCATTGACCTACTTCCTGGTTCAGTGCATGGATGCTGTCGCCAGTCTCGTACTGATTGCCATTGCCGTCCACCACCGTTGCCCTGGTGTTGTTTGGCCAATAGATTTTGTACTTAAAGCCAAAGGATGCATCGTTTTCATCCACCTCGCTGACATAGGCCGCATAGCCCTGGTTGTCGGCCAGTTTCTGGGCGTTAGCCTCGCTATACCCCTTCGGCAGCAGCAACGAGTTGCGCACCTTGATGAGGTCGGGCAGCAGCTCGTTTTCAATATAGAACTGTGAATGTACGAATGTACTCTTCACGGTATTGCTCACGCCTAACGCCTCATTGCGAACCAGATAGATGGAGTTGCCCGTATCGTCAACACCTCGGGCCAACACCTCTACAGTGCCTACAGGCACCTTGACCGTCGCACCATTCTGGGTGGTAAAGGTGCCGCCTTCGTGCAGTTTCAGTTGCTGGTAAACGCTGTCGGGGATGACTGTCACAGCCAGGGCATCCTGAAGGATATTCACCATCGAAGCACCAATGAAGAGGTCGCCCTTCGGGCCTACCCACTTCTTGCCGGAGTTCGTCTGTATACGCTCCGTCACGTCGATGTTGTAGGTGTAAACCCATGAGAAGCCAAAACTGGTCTGGATATCAATGTCAAAGAATGTACTCTTTTCAGTTTTGTCGTAAACGCCACTCATAGGCGAAGCTAATGCAACAGTTGTCAAACTCTTCCAAGTTGATGCGCCAGAGCCGATTTTTTGATAGATATTCACACCCAGTGAGGCAGAGAAATCAGCAGAATAGCCATAGCTCATTTTCGAGCCTTCCTCGATATACGAGTAACTGCCGCCACCCGGTGGGTCGCGCAGGATGTCGAACAAGATGGGAACACCCGTAGTCATGCTCTTTCTGCCCTCAGGCTTGGGCTTGGAAGCCATCACAAAGCCTTTCAGGATACCACCGTTCAGCGGTTTCACGTCGTAGAAGGAGTTGTCGTATTCCAGCGTGATGCTGATGTGCTTCAGCGCATGCTCGTCCGTCAAGTCGAAGGTGGCGTTCTGCGGCGTGAAGATGTAGGAGCCCAGACCCTCTTCGTCGAGCGTAATCTCCTTGTTGTCCGTGTCGCTCAGCATGGCATTCTTGATAGTCACCTTGCCGCCGTTGAGGTTCACGACATCGGGTATGGCGTTGGAATTGTTGTTCCAGTAATACATCTCGCAGGCCTGCAGCGTGAAGCCGTATGGCGAACCAGCCATGAAGACCGGATAGCCGAACGAGTAAGTGGGTGTGACCTTTGTGGCATCCTGCGGATCCTTCTTGTTATACCAGAGATGAATCTCGGACTTGTTGCCGATAATGTCTGTCGATGTCATTTTCTGAACACCGAAATAGTCCTCGCCACTGGGGTTAAACTGCTTGACCTTGACAGTAGGCACAGCATGGTAGATGCGGTTGTACACCACGGTATCGTTACGGCCATTGAATGACAGGTCAACCGTCTCGCCCACCTTGCCGTCTTGGAACAGGGTGGCGTAGCCCTTGGCCGACACCTCGATGACCTTGTACTTGGCGGGGTGCAGCATGACCTGGTATTCGCCCGTCTTGGCATCGGGACGGACAGTCAGCATATGGCGGGTAATGTCCACCCGTGTCGTGTCCTTTTCGCCAGCACCAAAGGCTGTCTTGTAGGTGACGCTCTTCACCGTCTCGTCGTCCTGCTTGCGGATGAGCCATGAGGCGTTGTCGCCCTCCAGCTGGATGACAATCTTCAGCGAGTCGCCCAGGTTGTTCTTCGAGAGGCTGTTGCCCAGCGGCCTGTTACCCTCGATGTCGCCACCTACCACGCGACCGCGTAGCATGACGGTGGTAGAGTCCCAGAGATAAACATCCGAGACGTCCTTGACGAAGTTGTATTGATATTTTTGATTCTCATTGAGGGCATCGTGATTCACCAGGAATCCGCCGTTAGCAAAGTAGTGGTTGTCCTTCACGGCCTGGACCGTGTGCGGACCCCTCGGAATGCTCAGCGCAAAGGCACCCTGGTTGTCGGTGATGATGACCTGGTTGCTGGCATCGTGCATCACGTTGCCGTCCAGTTTGAACGATACACCTGGCACGGGAATAGAGGTGTCGCGGTAGTAAACGTGACCTGAATAGACAAAGTAGGAGTCCATATAGAAGTTAAAGCCCTGCGACCAGTTCGAGTTCTGGCTGAAATAGACCAGCCCCCCCTCGTTGGGACCTACGAAAGAGCCGCTACCGCCAGGGACGGGAATTGACACACTATAGCTGCCATTCTTGTCGTAAGGCAGGTTTCTGAACTCGTAGTAGCCTTCATCATTGGTCGTGGTCGTATAGAGGGCCTGCGCACCAGGAATATTACCCGTGGGAATACAGTTTACCGTGACGCCGCCCATGGCCGTACCATCAGACATGCGAACATAGCCGTCAATCATACCTGTCTTCACACAAGCACCTGTGCAGCTCTTAAGCTCGATATTGGTGCCCTCGCACTGATAGACGCTCTCCACACGGTAGTCATAGTCCTGCTGCACGAGCACGGTCTTGTCCTCGTAGTATAGCTGGTTCAGGTTGGTGGCGATGGTGTCTGCCTCTGGCCATTTATGACCGTCGTCGAGGCTGACGTTCGGATCATGCTGACGGCGCAACACGCGGAAGTAGTCGTGGTCGCCACCAGTGGTTTCCCACTTCAGCAGCACGGACGACTGTTTCGCCGTCGCTGTCAGCTCCGTAATGCGATTGCTGTTCTGGAAGCGGTAGCTCTTGTCGCCCTGGTCGGCCTTTGTCACGGCATAGACGGCGCTGTTCTCCTTCACGCCGACAATCGGTAATGGCGATTTGCCCCTTTCCACAATCAGGTCGAAGGAGTAGTCCACACACTTGCGTGTCAGCTCCTGCGTAAACTGATGCTTGTTGATGGCCTTGTCGTCGCCCGACAGGTCTATCAGCTTACTCTCCACGCCCTTCTCGCCATGCATGTTGATGCGCAACTGCAGCTTGGCACGCGGATCCCAGATGGTAGTACCGAAGATGCTACTCTCATTATGTTGGAATTTGGGTACTAAGGCGTTGCCTACTATCTGCCACTCGCTACCTAACTTCGAGAGCAGCTCGGCATCGGTGAGGTTATAGTTATATATACCCTGATTAATGGAAGTGGCTTCCATCTTCGGAACAGCCATGTCGCCTTCCTCAGTCCAGCCAGAGCCTAACTTTGCTATCAGTGTTTGGGTCGACCACTTACCGACACTGCGGTTGTTTTCATACACTGACGTCCAGTCGTGAGTGCTATAGTTCGAGCTGTTACACGCAAATGACTGCATGTATGAACTACTAATGGGGTGATTATACGATCTGAAGCACATTGCGACGTTTTTGAAATTAGTGTAGGAGCCGTTCTCGAAGTTATTATTGATATTCCATGTGCCAACGTTTGTGCTGGAATTACCAATGAAGGGGGCGGCATAGGATTCATCAAAAATGGAGGCTGTAATAGTGCCGTCAAACAGGCAGTTTTCAATGGTAATATTATGCCAAGCACCATGCTGAACAAAACCACCGGCCTTACAGCCATACTTGTGCGTATCAAAGATGTCGGCAGATACGCGGACTCTATTAATAGACAAGCCTACAACATCAGAAACATTATTCCTGGGAGCATCCACAAGACCTGCCGGATTAGGGCCACTAATCTTACCCGTTATATGGACATCATGAATAGACGCGTTCTTGACGCAAGGGAACGGGGCGGCTTCGTAAAACTGAGACTTATTGATATTGCAATTGATAGTGTGACCATTGCCGTGGAATTCGCCGATAAAATAACCGTTTGTAGTGCCTACGGGTTCAGTGATGGTGATATCGGCATTCAGGATGGCATTGACCTCTCTATTACTTTGAGCAGCTTCCACCTTTTTCCTGAAAGTATTCCAGTCGTCAGAGTTGTGAATGATGAAATACTCCTTGCCACCGATGGTTGTCGTCTCACTGCCGTCGTAGAGCTCGGAATAGTAGCAATTATTAAAATCCAGCGTAATGCCATCCTTAGCACGGGCAAAGGTCCGACAGTTATCCAGCTTGGTGCTAATCTTCGCTGGTTTGAAGTAACAATTATAAAACCTGGGGGGGGCATATACTCTATCTATCCAACCAACGAAACCACCATTGCTGTGGCATTTATCACCAGTAAAACTGCCATCAAAGAGGCAATTATAAAAAAATACAGCGCCACGAGTCTCGTGAGCAACAAAGCCACCATTGGTGGCATCACCATCGACAGAGCTGTCAAGGGTAACAGAAGATTGGCAGTTGTGGAAGTTAATACTCGCATCATAACCAAGCAGACCGACTATACCGCCACAGAATTTCGCGCTCGAAGTGATAGTACCAGCAACTCTCAGGTTGTCGAACGTTGCATCAGCAACAAAGCGGAAGGGCGCCGTATATTCTTCTGAACTTTTGTAATGAACGGTCAGCGTGTAGCTATTGCCATCGAAGGTGCCTTTGTAGGGATTGGTCGAGGTTCCCACCATGGTCTGGCTGTCGCCGAGGTCGATGTCGCCGGCAAGGATGGCGTTAAGCTTGGACTCACCATTGTTGACACGCTGGGCAAAGCGTTCCCAGTCGGCGGCCGTACGGATGATGAGCTGACCAGAAGCATCGGTCTCCGGACCGCTGAAGTTAAAGGCAAAGTTCGCCTTGTGCAAGTCGTCGTTCCACTCGGTTGCGCTTCGGGTGACGGTGGCATTGTTGACGCCGAAAAGACTCAGGACAGCAGGAATCTGAACCTGGGCATATTTGGCGGCATCCGTCCATCCCCACAGGGTGGTAGCCTGGCGGCGCACGCGATAGCTGACGGGCTTGCCCTGATAGCTGTCGAGCATGGTGCTGTCAATGATTTCATAGCTGTCCTTGTTGCGTTCATACAGCTCCTGGGCGATAGTGACCCATGAGGCGTCGCTGACGTCGGTGCTGCCCGTCATGTTGCGCTGGATGTCGAACATATCGTTCTCCATGATGTCGGCCCATTCAGGCAGTTCAACCTTCCACTTCAACACCACCTTGCCGTCGGGGCGCATCGTTGCCGACAGCGCGGTAGGGGTATGGAGCATGGGGACACTGATGGAGTTTGACACCAACTCTCTGTCAACCTTCGTGCCGGCATTATCTACCGCCTGACCTCTAAGTGTAACGGTGGAATACGGGCGGTCCATGGGAATGTTGACATAGCCCGAGAGATTGCTGGTCTCCACCTTTTTAATAGTTACACGACCTGTGACGGCGTCAGTCATAAACAACCTGGAATCGGTCAGGCTTTTCAGCTGGGCATACCAGGGAACCATGATGTAGCCGGCACTGCTCTTGTCGAACGCCAGCATGGGGTCCATCAGCGTGATGCCGCAATCAATAGGCTTGGGGCAATCATAGTCTTCGAGATGATATTCTTTCTCCGAGTGACTGAATTTGTAATCATACCTGAAATTAAGGCGTATCTTGAGATTCTTGCCGCGCCAATGATAGGGCACCTTCCAGCGAATTTTCGCCGTATGGTGGTCGCTATCGTCGGGGTCACGTTTCAGCACATAGCTCACTGCGCCGCTGTTGCGGTTGAAGCTGATGATGCCGCTGGTGGTGTTGACTATCTTGAAGTCGCCTTCAGAATGAGCCTTGAACGTGGCGGGCTTGTCTTCCTTGCGCGACTCGTCGTAAGCATAGTAGAGGATGCTGGTCTCGGTCTCGCCTTCAGGCGTGACATAGATGTAACCCCACGTGACGCCATCGTTCGACGAGGAGTCCCAGATGAACATGGGGATGGAGAACTCAATCTCGCAATCGCCACTGTTCGACCAGTAAAAATACTTCGCATCATTAAAATACCAGGCACCGCTGTCGGCCATAACGCCATGGCTCACTACCAATAGGCAGACCAGCATGGACAGGCGTTGAAGCACACTGACTAGATTGTTTCTTAGACTTACCATAATCTTATAGTTTTTAATATTTGTAGCCGCCGTGGGAGTCGAACCCTCGGCGGCATAAGGGGGATAATAGTATAGCGCCCCGGGCGCTTTTTAGAGGGCGAACTTGTAGCCGACAGTGATCTGGATGACACTGTAAATGATTTTTAATTGTCTATTTTATAATTATCCTCTATGACATAGATGGTCTTTTGGTAAACCTGACTGTTAGAGGCATCGAACAGTTTAAAATAAACCTTATATTCACAGCCTTTAGCATATATCTTATTAGTGGCAATACCTGTCAGGGCTTCATTGACGCCATTGTCTGTAGCTGTCCTGGCATCAAAAAAACTTATGAACTTGTTTTTTATCTCTTTGTCTTTGAAATTCCTGTTAAGGTAGTCCAATTGGGTGCTTGTAAGTTCACCTTGTTCAATCACCTGCACAGACATCTTGAGAGTGTAATCCTTGTTAACAACTGTGTTGTCGTCATCACTACCACAAGAAGAAAATACCATACTTGTCATAATCGTGCAGATTAAGGCAACTGCGGCCATCATAATCTTTTTCATATAAAACTGTATTGATTTACTATTTTGCCACAAAGTTACTTAAATAAAACGAAGCATGCAAGCTAACAATCGCTATGAGTGAAGATTTTGCATTAGCTGAGACTTTTTTGCATTAGCTGAGAGTAGAAACCTCGTCCCAATGATTCGCTCATTAACGCAATTTTAACCACAATTCACGAATTTTCAATATCGGCAATTGCCGATGAAATGGCAAAAAATTAAAACTTTTCTTGAAAATCAGTCCGATTTTAGTAAAAAAGTAGTAATTTTGCAGCGTAAAAAGCCGCAATAATAAAAACGACATGCCCGAACAGATAACTCCATTATCGATACTGTATTTCCTGCTCCACGGCGCAGGAACTGCTGTAGCCGTTGTGTTGTTCCTCTACCTACTGCTGTGTCGGGGCAAGGCTATCGCGCCCAACATCACGCCGCCCGCACAACTGCGCCGCTGGGCAGCGGCATTATTCGGCATCATGGCCCTGGTTCACGTCTGGTGGATACTGTTCTACACGTACTCGAACGACACCCACTCGGTAATTTACGGGCTGCTCGTCGCTATTGACTGCATGGCGCTCCCCCCCGTCTTCGTCGGCACATTGCTGACCATGCTGCAGGACCGCCACCGACCGCTGTGGCCCATTTTAGTCGTCATGACGCCCTGTGCGGTGCTCGCAGTGCTGCAGATTGCCCTGCCATCCATCGACCTCACGTTCCCGAACAAGGTCTATGGGCTGATTCTCGTCGTGGCTTTTATTATATATATGGTGGTGGCTGTGAGACAATATGGGCGGTGGTTGCGCGAAAACTACGCCGACCTGGAGCACAAGGAGGTATGGCTCAGCCTTACGTTGCTTATCGGCCTCATGCTACTGCTCATGAGCTATGAATATACCGACAACTACGTGATGTCCACCATCGCCCACCTCGCAGGATTCCCGCTGGCGGGCTTCCTGCTGTGGCGCGTGGAGACATTGAACGACCTGAGTACCGACAGCCTCACCACCCGCTCAGCCCCAAAGGACGCATGCCTAAGCAAGCCCCCCAAGGGCGAGACTTCTCATATCGGCCAACTGCTGGCGAAGCACTGCGAGGACACGCAGCTCTACCTGCAGACAGACCTGACCTTGTCGCAACTCTCGGCAGCCGTCGGCGTGAACCGCTATTATCTCAGCCAATATTTCGCCAGTCAGGACACAAGCTACTATGCATACATACACGACCTTCGCGTCCGTCACTTCATAGCCCGCTACCGCGAGCTTGCCGCTGCTCAGAAGCCCATCGTCGCCCAGCAGCTGGCCTATGAGAGTGGCTTCCACAGCTACAGCACCTTCAGCACCGCCTTCAAGCAGCGCATGCACAAGAGCGTCACCGCCTGGATACGCGAAGAGGTATTTAGTCCGTCCCCACGGACTGCCAGTCCGAACGGCTCGGACTGAATGTCCGAAGCCTACGGACTAATTGTTACTATTAATACCCAAGGTTATATTTTGGGAATAAAGGCAAAAAAGATAGTTTTTTAGTCTTTTTTTCTGATAAATTGACCAATATATAAGAAATTATCATTACCTTTGCAAACTAGAACAATTCAAACTACTAAAATAATAATGAAATTGAAGAAAAGGACTACATGCTGGCTCATGGCTATACTTATGAGCATGGCAGCAACGGCACAGACAGAGAAAATGATTGCTTTCCCTGGTGCTGAGGGATTCGGACGCTACACGACAGGTGGACGCGGCGGCAAGGTGTACCACGTGACGACACTGGAAGACGACGGCAAGACGTCAACAAAAGGAACACTGAGATGGGCAAATGCCCAAAGTGGTCCGCGAACCATCGTGTTCGACGTCAGCGGTACGATACAACTGAAATCGGCACTGAAAATCAATGCTAATACCACCATAGCAGGACAGACGGCGCCTGGTGACGGCATCTGCATTGCAGGCTATCAGGTGACATTGGGAAAGAATAACATCATCCGCTATATCCGCTTTCGTCCTGGTGACGAGAACGGTGGAGAACCGGACGGCTTGGGGGCTATGGACTCAGAGAACATCATCGTAGACCACTGCTCTGTCAGCTGGAGCGTGGACGAATGCCTGTCGGTATATGGCTCGAAGAACATCACGGTGCAATGGTGCATTGCTGCACAGAGCCTGTGTAATTCAACTCACGTCAAGAAAGCCCATGGCTATGGTGGCAACTGGGGCGGCAGTGGTGCTTCGTACCACCACAATCTGATAGCCCACCACGTATCTCGCACGCCGCGTCTTGGCCCGCGCCCTGGAACCCAAATGGACGAACGCATGGATATGCGCAACAACGTCATCTATAACTGGATTGACAATGGTGTATATGGTGGCGAGGGCATGAACGTCAACATCGTCAACAACTACTACAAGCCTGGGCCTGGCACCAAAAGCGGCACCAAGGGCATGCGTATTGCCAGCATCAATATCCGTACCAGCGAATATACTAAGCACGACACGTCGTCGCCCAATGAATGGGACAAGATGTGGCATGTATGGGGTGACTACTACGTGGACGGTAATGTCAATGCGACATACCCGGAGGTGACGCGCGACAACTGGACATACGGTGTCTATAACCAAATAGATGCCTCGGGAAATGACGGCACCTACACAACCGTCACCAAGGACACCATCCGTGCCACTCAGCCCATCCCATACGAGACAGTCACCACACATACAGCAGAGAAAGCCTACGAACAGGTATTAGCGTACGTAGGTGCCTCGCTGCATCGCGACGCACTCGACGCCATCATCATTGACGATGTCAGAAACGGAAGGGCTAAATTCACCGCTAATGGCAACTCGAAAGGTATTATCGATCATCCCAGCGACGTCATGGGTGACGGCTGGGAGAAGTGGCCTCCCCTGGCCCAGACTGAAGCCAAGAGCGATACGGACGGTGACGGCATGCCTGACGAATGGGAAACCGCCAATGGGCTGAATCCCAACGACAAAAACGATGGTAATGCCATTGGCGAAAGTGGTTATACCAATCTCGAAGTCTACTTGAACGCGATAGTCGCTGACATCACGGCTGCCCAAAACGAGGGGGGCGAGACGTGGAGCGGACAGCAGACGACAGGCATTATGTGCCTCACCCCCAACCCCTTTCCAAAGGGCGATGGGAATGAATACTACAACCTGCAAGGTCAGCACGTAACTCAGCCTACTAAAGGGCTTTATATCCATCACAGGAAGATCATATTCATTAAATAAACTCATTCAATAACAATGAAGAAACTATTCTTAACTACACTCATTGCATTAACGACATCTGCATTGATGGCCCAGATGTTACCGTACCAAAACCCGGATCTGACAGCGGAACAGCGTGCTGATGACTTACTCGGCCGACTGACGCTGGAGGAGAAAGCCAAGTTGATGATGGACGTGTCGCCAGCTATTCCGCGATTAGGCATCCCCGCATTCCAATGGTGGAACGAGGCCCTGCACGGTATCGGACGTAACGGTTTCGTCACCGTGTTCCCCATCACGACAATGATGGCAGCCTCGTGGGACGATGAACTGGTATATAAGGTATTCTCGGCTGTCAGCGACGAGGCACGTGCCAAGAACCAGCAGGCCAAGAAATCGGGGCGCGTGCAGCGCTATCAGGGCTTGTCGTTCTGGACACCGAACATCAACATCTTCCGTGACCCACGCTGGGGACGCGGACAGGAGACGTACGGCGAGGACCCGTACCTGACGGAGCGTATGGGACTGGCTGTGGTAAACGGCTTGCAGGGACAATCCATAAATGGTAAATCGGAAAATGGTAAATACAAAAAACTCCTGGCCTGCGCCAAGCACTTTGCTGTACATAGCGGACCGGAATGGAACCGCCATACGTTCGACATACAGCAACTGCCTGAACGCGACCTGTGGGAAACCTATCTGCCTGCCTTCAAGGCACTGGTACAGAAAGGTAACGTGGCCGAGGTGATGTGTGCCTACCAGCGCATAGACGGCGACCCCTGCTGTGGTAATGCCCGCTACGAGCAGCATATACTGCGCGACGAATGGGGCTTCAAGGGACTTATAACCAGCGACTGCGGTGCCATACGCGACTTCCTGCCCCGTTGGCACAACGTGTCGAAAGACAGTGAGGCTGCATCAGCCAAGGCCGTACTGAGCGGTACCGATTTGGAATGCGGTTCGGAATACAGGAACCTGCCTGCTGCCGTCAAACGTGGCGACATCAGTGAGGAGCAAATCAACATCAGCCTGAAACGCCTGTTGACTGCCCGCTTTGAACTGGGTGACTTCGATAAGGACGAATTGGTGGAATGGACGAAGATACCTTCATCGGTCATTGCCTCAAAGGAACACAAGCAGTTGGCCTTGGATATTGCACGTGAGGGTGTGGTACTCCTGAAGAATAACGGGAGCCTCCCCCTATCCCCCTCCAAAGGGAAAGGGAACATCGTGGTAATGGGACCGAATGCCAACGACAGCATTATGCAGTGGGGCAACTACAGCGGTTTTGCCACACAAACCATTACAGCCCTGAGAGGACTGCGCCAACAGTTGGGCGACGTGCCCTATATCCCAGGCTGTGCACTGACCCGCGGTGAAGTGTTAGACAGCCGTTTCGACAAGATGCGGGCACCCGAAGGCGGCAAAGGCATCAGAGCCTATTATTGGAACAATACGGAAATGAAGGGGGACCCCGTGACAAGTGTTGTCATTACCGAGCCCATCAATCTGAGCAATGGTGGCAATACCGTGTTTGCACCTGGCGTCAACCTCGAGAACTTCTCAGGTCGCTACGTAGGTACACTGATACCGACAGAGGACGAAACGCTGACGCTCAAGGTTGGTGCCGACGACAAGGTGCGCGTCATCATAAATGGCGACACACTGGTAGATATCTGGAAAGTACGTCAGCGTATTCAGGAAGCACAGCCCACACTGAACGTGAAGAAGGGCGAGAGCTATCGCATCCAGATAGACTATGTGCAGGAGGGAGGTATGGCAGCCATGCAATTTGATGTCTGCAAGAAACACGTACCGACTCGGGAGCAACTGCTGGCACGCATTGGCAATGCAGAGACCGTCATCTTCGTAGGTGGTATCTCGCCACGTGTGGAAGGCGAAGAGATGAGAGTCAGCGAGCCAGGATTCAGAGGTGGCGACCGTACTGACATTGAACTGCCACAGGTGCAGCGCGACCTATTGAAAATGCTGCACGAGGCTGGTAAGAAGGTGGTGTTCGTCAACTGTTCAGGCGGTGCGATGGCTATGGTGCCTGAACTGGAGACCTGCGACGCCATCATCCAAGGCTGGTATAGCGGCGAGCGTGGTGGTCAGGCCATTGCAGAAGTCATTACAGGCAAGGTAAACCCCAGTGGAAAGTTGCCCATGACATTCTACAAAAGCGTAAACGACCTGCCCGACTTCCTTGACTACACGATGAAAAACCGTACCTACCGCTACTTCCAGGGCGAGGCTTTGTTCCCCTTCGGTTACGGACTGAGCTATACGACGTTTGACATCAGCAAACCCGTATATATGAAGAATAAGGTGCAATTTACCATCAAGAACACAGGTAACGTGGACGGCACGGAGGTGGTGCAGGTATATGTGCGTAATACTGCAGACAAAGAAGGTCCGCTGAAGACGCTGCGTGCCTACCAGCGCGTAACGCTGAAAGCTGGCGAGGCAAGAATGATGTCTATCGACTTCCCTCGCGAACGCTTTGAAGGTTGGGATGCCAAGACCAACACCATGCGTGTGGTGCCAGGCAAATATGAAATCATGTTGGGTTCGTCGAGTGCTGACAAGGACTTAAAACGAATCACTGTCAACATCAAATAGGAACTCGTCGAGGGCGCGGCGCTCCTTCTTGGTGGGGCGTCCCGTACCTCGCTGACGGTCCACAAAACCGCTGATGCGATTCATTTCCAGCAACTCGTACTGATCGGGGGGCGTAACATTCTCGTAAATCTCGGGCAACAATTTGGCCCCTACCCTCTGCTCAATCGTCTTCAGAATTTTAAACGAATAGGTAACGGGTGGTTTGCGGACGCTGACCACCTCGCCTTCCTTTACCATACGTGAGGGCTTGACGTTGACACCCTGTATAGTGACACGACCATTCTTAATCGCGTCAACCGCTATCGAGCGCGTCTTGAAGATACGCGCTGCCCATAGCCATTTATCGATGCGGGCTTCGTTCATTTGCCTTTACCCAATTTATTGTACTGATTCATCGTAACATCGATACCTGCCAAAACAAAACTCTTGATGATATCGACACCCAAGTTGATGGCGGGCTGCAATGCCTCTAATTCCTCAGAGGCAAAACGTCCGAGCACATGGTCAATCTGTGAGCCCACAGGATAATCGTTGCCGATACCCATGCGCAGACGGGCATACTGCTGACCAATGAGCTGCTGGATATGCCCCAAACCATTATGGCCACCGTTAGAGCCATTGGCCTTCAGACGGAACTGACCAACGGGAATGGCCACATCGTCGCTGATAACCAGCAGACGACTCTGGTCAATATTCTCCTTGTTCAGCCAATAGCGCACAGCATTACCACTCAGGTTCATATACGTGGTAGGCTTGAGCAAGAATACCTTCCTACCCTTCAATAAGGTCTCAGCCACGAAACCGTAGCGCTTATCCTCAAAAACGATATTGGACGCCTTAGCAAAAGCGTCCAACACCATAAATCCTGTATTGTGGCGGGTCTCGGCGTACTCGTCGCCAGGATTGCCCAAACCAACAATTAAGTACTTGTCCATAATTACTCAGCGGCAGCCTCAGCAGCAGCAGAACGTGATGCACGAGTAGCCTTAACAGAGCAAACGATAACCTCCTTAGAAGTAGCAATCTCAAGACCCTCGAAGCTCAGTGAGCCAACCTTGATGGCCTTACCCAGCTGCAGATCAGTAACATCGATGTCAAGCTTCTCAGGAATCTGCTTGTAGGGAGCAGTTACGTTGATGAGACGGATAGACTGACTCAGACGACCACCATCACGAACACCCTGAGCGTGACCAGTGAGGTTCACGGGGATACCAACAGTGATAGCCTTGGTCTCGTTGATCTCGAAGAAGTCAGCGTGCAGCAGAGCATCGGTTGTGGGGTGGAACTGCAGCTCCTTGATGATAGCCTTGTGCTCCTTACCTTCGATGTTCAGGTTCACTACATATACGTGTGGAGTGTAGACAGCCTTGCGGAGCTCAGCCATAGAAGCTGAGAAAGCAAATGCCTCGGGCAGACCGTTCTCACCCTTCTTCTCACCATACAGATTACAGGGTACCATACCCTCCTTACGAAGCAGCTTAGAGGCCTTCTTGCCTGTGTCGGTGCGCTTCTGACCGTTTACGTTAATCTCTTTCATAATTAATAAATGTGTTACTCTAAAATTAAGTGTTTTTGCTTAATCCACCATCACACGATGCGAAAAGCGGCTGCAAAGGTACAAAAAAAAGTGAAAAGAGAAAAGTGAAAAGTGAAAAAAATGCATCTGCACCCACAATTTTATCTTTTTTTTTGGTTTTTTGCGTATAAATACTTACCTTTGCAGCTGATAAGAGTATCAAAAAGAGCTATTTAGATTAGAAAAAGAATTATGATCAACAGAGAACTCATTAGGATCAAAACAGTACAGTTAACCTATGCGTACTATCAGAACGGCAGTAAGAACATTGACACGGCTGAAAAGGAACTTTTGTTCAGTCTTTCAAAAGCCTACGATCTCTACAATTACCTGTTAGCACTTATTGTGGGCATTACCCACGAGTCGCGCCGTCATTTGGAGGTGGCTCAGGCACGTGCCCAGCGTGAAGGAACAGAGATGCCTTCACAGAAGTTTGCCTACAACCGCTTTGCATTGCAGTTGGAGGGAAACCACATGCTAAACGAATTTTTGGAAAGTCAGAAGAAGAACTGGGATCAGGAGCAGCCTGAATTCCTGAAGAAAATCTATACCCAGATTACAGAAAGCCAAATTTACAAAGACTATATGACCAGCAGTGACGACAGCTATGATGCCGACCGCGAGTTATGGCGCAAGCTGTATCGCACCCTCATCCAGAACAATGCCGACCTGGATGCCCTGCTTGAAGAGCAGAGCCTCTACTGGAACGATGACAAGGATGTGGTGGACACCTTTGTGATAAAGACCATCAAGCGCTTTGAGGAGAAAAATCAGAGCCACCAGGAACTGTTGCCCGAATACGACTCGGAAGAGGACAAGGAATATGCCCGCAAACTGTTCCGTGCCACCATCATGAACGCTGACCAGTATCAGCGTTACATGAGTGAGGCTTCACGCAACTGGGACTTCGACCGTCTGGCCTATATGGACATCATCATCATGCAAATTGCCATTGCCGAGATGATGACATTCCCATCGATTCCCATCAATGTAACCATCAACGAGTATGTGGAGATGGCCAAGCTCTACTCTACCCCACGCAGTGCAGGCTACATCAACGGAATGCTTGATGCCATTGCCCACCATCTGGTAAGGAGCGGACAGTTGCTGAAACACATCGAGAAGAAGAATAACGTTAAAGATTAAACGTTAAAGATTAAACATAAAAATAAGATTTAATTTAAAGTATGACACAGTTTTTTTTAGCCGCACAGGCCGGTCAAGGCGGTGGCGGCATGACCAGTTTCCTGATTATGATGGTAGCCATTTTTGCCATCATGTATTTCTTTATGATTAAACCCCAGCAGAAGCGTCAGAAGGAGATTCAGAATTTCCAGAACTCGCTGCAGGAAGGCACACAGGTTGTCACAGGTGGTGGCATCTATGGCACCGTGAAAAAGATTGACCTAGCTACAGGTATCGTCGAGGTCAAGATTGCCGACGGTGTCGTCATCAAGGTTGACAAGGGCTACGTCTATAAAGATACTGCCAGTACGCCTGTTCAGAAGTAAGAAGTAAGAAGTTTGAGGTAAGACACTTTGAGTTTCAAGAGCCTATATAAGACCATCAGGGACTTCTTGTTCAGTAATGTGAACAAGCAGTTCCTGACATTTTTGTTCTTTTTGCTGCTCTCGGGCATCTTTTGGCTCACGATAACGCTAAACGAGACCTACGAACGCGAAGTAAAAGTGCCTATAGAGGTGGTGGGTATTCCCAAGAACGTAGTGCTAACCTCACCAGCTGTCGATACCGTGCGGGCTACGCTTCGCGATAAGGGTTGGATGATTGTGGCTTACCTGTACGGCCATCGCCTGCCTACGATTAACCTGAATTACAAAAACTACGACCGAGGTAACGGTGGTGGCATTGTATCGGCCTCTGACATCAAACGTCTGCTGGAGCAGCAATTGGAGATTTCGACCACAGTCACTGCCGTCAAACCAGACCGTCTGGAGTTTTTCTATAACAATGGGGAACGTAAGCGTGTACCTATCCGTTGGACGGGACGCGTCATCCCCGAACAGCTCTACTTCATCTCGCAGGTCAACTACATGCCTGACAGCGTGGACGTATATGCTTCGCCTGATAAGTTAGACAGCATCCGTGCCGTATATACCGAACCGCTTAACTATGCCGGATTCAGAGATACGCTGGCTGTCAGTTGCCGACTCAGTCATGCCCACGATGTCAAAGTCGTGCCAGAACGCATACACATTGAGTTCTTCACGGACGTATTGACAGAGGAACACATTGACGGTGTACCCATCCAATGTCTGAATCTGCCCGAGGGCAAAGTATTGCGTACATTCCCTGCCAAAGTGAAGGTACACTTCGTGGCTGGTGCCAGTCAGATTAAATATCTGCGTCCTGAAGACTTCATTATTGTTGCCGACTATCGCGAAATAGTCCAGAATCCCTCCGAGAAATGTAATCTCTACCTGCAAAGCGTACCACATGGCATCAGCCGTGCCACGTTAGATACCAAACAGGTGGACTATCTCATAGAAGAAGACTAAGCGGACGGCGTCCTAGTGAAAAGTGAAAAGTGAAGAGTGAAGAGTGACAAATGAAGGTAGGTATTACTGGGGGTATAGGTTCAGGCAAGAGCTATGTGTGCAAGCGACTGCAACAGCATGGCATTATGGTTTATGACTGCGATGCAGCAGCCAAGCGTCTCATTCGCACATCCCCAGACCTCCAGCAACAGATTATCGGTCTGGTAGGTTCGCTCGACAAAGCAGCCATGAGCCGATTCCTGTTAGCCAGCGATGCCAACCAGCAGGCCATGAACGCCATTATCCATCCCGCCGTGTTCCATGACTTCGAAACCAGCGGTATGCAATGGATGGAGAGCGCCATCCTGTTTGAGTCAGGTGCACGCCAACTGGTGGACAAGGCTGTAGTAGTCACGGCTCCTTTGGAAGTCCGCATCCAGCGCGTCATGCAGCGCGATGGCATTACCCGCGAAAAAGCCATGCAATGGATTTCGTGTCAGTGGTCGCAGGACGAAGTCAAGGCACATGCCGACTACGAAATCGTCAATGACGGGCAGGCAGATATAGACCGTCAAATCGAAGAATTATTAAAAAAACTCGAAATAACGAAATATTAAAAAGGAAAAACAATGAAACAAACCATTTTAGCTATCTCGGGCAAACCGGGACTTTACAAATTAGTATCACGTGCCAAGAACAGCCTCATTGTCGAGGCACTGGACGACACCCACAAGCGTATCCCCGCTTTTGGCACCGACCGTATCACCTCACTGGCCGACATCGCCATGTTTACCGAAACTGAGGATATTCCTCTGATGAAAGTACTGGCCTCTATGCGCGATTTGGAAGGTGGCAAGAAATCGAGCGTCGACTTCCGCAAGGCTTCTCCTAAGGAGTTACACGACTACTTTACTAAAGTGCTGCCCGACTGGGATCAGGAGCGCGTACAAAACAGCCATATCAAGAAGCTTATCCAGTGGTACGACATCCTCGTTGCTGCCGGCATTACTGACTTCGAGGAGGAGATGGCTCCCACTGAGGGCGACAACATAGACGACCGCAAGGAAGACAAATAAAACAAAAACAATTGTTATCAATAAAGTAAAAGGGTGCTCATTGATTTGAGCACCCTTTCTTTGGATGATTATCCGATTATGATCTAGTTTAGATTATGATCATTTTATGATTCTTACATCATAGGACGGCCACCACCGAAGCCACCGCCGCCGAAGCCACCGCCGAAGCCACCGCCGCCACGGCCACCACGGCCACCACGACCACCACCGGGCATACCACCAGGACCCATGCCTTGGCCACGACCACCACGACCACCGAAGAAGCCATTCTGACCACCTCCGAAGATGTTCGTACGGAAGATGACATGAAGCATTGCGTAGTTGGTAATAGCGTTGTACTCCGTATCGCTACGCTGCATAGCACTGAGCATGCTGCTAACAGTAGACTGCTGGTGCAGGATGTCGTAGAACTGGAGAGAAACGGTAAGGGCATTGCCACGCAGGAACGACTGCGACAGCTGTGCATTCCATATCAACTCGTTGGTATTCATTGATGCATCGGCATAACCACGACGGCTCTGCATACCCATATTCGTTGACAGGGCTGTTCCCCACGGACACGTGATACCGAGCATACCGCCATAGGTAAACTGCCAAGTGTCGAGATTATTGTTAGTCTGCAACTCGCTACGGTTTCTCTGATAGTTCAACGAACCATTCAGTTCAACCTCCAACCAGTCGTTACGATAGCTAAGTGCCAAGCGCTCACCAACACCCATGGCTGTGGTAACACTCTTCTGAGATTCCAAATCGCCAGCAACCTGAACGTAACCTACATTATGATTATAGCTGAGGTTCGTCGTTGTATTCAGGTTGAAATAAGCAGCTGAGTCAAGAGCTGAACTAAACATCAAGAAAAGGCTGCTGTTCCAGTTACCATTGATATTCTCAGGCTTTGTCTCAGTCTGGCCTGTTGTAGGATCAATCAAGGTAGTCTTGCTGCTAACCGAGTTGTCGGTCATCGAGAAGTTCAGGAAGGCACCGATGGACTGCTGATGCTTCTGGAAATAGTCGTTATAGTTCAAACGGAAGTTCTGTGTGAACGAAGGCTTCAGACCCGGGTTACCTCTGCGGATGGCCAATGGGTTGCTGTCGTCGTAGATATCCAACAGGTCGCTGATAGACGGCTGACGGGTGTTGGCACGATAGTTGAAACGCAACTGGCTGGTCTGAGACTTTCTCCAACGGAAGTCAAGTGTTGGCGAAAAGTTCGTCACAGTACGGGTTGTATCAGCTCTCAGACGCACGGTCTGTCCCTGAACCTTCTGCGTGTAGTCCTGAATATAGTGTGACTTCTGAGGAACAACCTGGAAACCGATATTGAACTGATAAGAGTTACGGATAAGACGCAGCGTCACATCTGCCGTATGCGTATAGTTCTTATATTCTGAGAAACGGCTCTGTGTATCGTCCTTCTCAAGTGTAGCACGATCCAGATAGCTGTCCCAGCCACGATACGAAGGAGACAAATCGCTGAAATCAGCACCTAACATATTAAAGGTCTCGCGGTCGCTCTTCTGATAGCTGTAACCGTAAGTATAGCTGAACTGCAGGTAGGTACGACGCCAGATTGGCTCGCTATAGCTCAAACGCGCACTATAGCTGTAGTTCGTAGAAGGCGTGATGTTCCAACGGTTGGTCTGATAACTGGAGTCAGAAGCTATCAAATCTACAATATTGTTCGAGAGTGACTTGCTGTCGCCCTTACTATAGTTACCGTTGAATACCAAGGTAAGGTTACGGCCTGAATTGTTCAGTTTTCTGTTGATCTGCAACATACCGCCTACATTCTTTGTATCGCTGTAGCTGATGCTGTTCTGTCTCTGATAGTTCTTGATCAGACTCGGACTAAGCTGTTTTATCAAATCAATCTGAGCCAGTGGGTCAGTAACAAGACCTATTGAAGGAAGATTAATCTCATAAGGATTGTCAGAGAATGAGGCGCTCAAATTTCCTGTAGTTCCATCATTGCTGTTATAGCGGAAATTCGGACGGAACATGATGTTCGTCATGGAGTCAGGTGTCCATTCCATACGCATCTGGGCATCCCAACCATTCGAACGAGAATAATTCTGGTTCTTGCTATTACCAAACTGCGAGACTGTGGAGCTGAAGAATGTCTCGGAGTTGCCCTTTGAGAAAGCATCACCATCGTTATGGTTCCAGCGAACACTACCATCGAGGGTCAGTTTACCAGTCTTCTCGTAGTTCATGTTCACACCGACCATCTTCGTAGCAGTCAGACCCTGACGACCCATGCCGAAACGGCCACCACCGCCGCCAAAGCCCATGTCGTTAACGTTATTTGCACTGGCCATCATCATCATAGTCATATCCTGCTTCATCAGGCCATTGAACGTACGACCAGAATATCTGCTACGTGTACCGATACCAACATCATTGTTGGTCATAAAGCCTCTGTTCATACCTGGCTTAATACCGAAGTCAAGCACAGTCTGCTCTTCGCCGTCCTCAATACCACTGATACGGGCCAAATCACTCTGCTGGTCGTAGGCCTTGATACGGTCGATAATGTTCGTAGGCAGGTTCTTCATGGCCGTCTTCGTATCACCAGTCATAAACTCCTTACCATCAACGAGGATTTTCTTCACTTCCTTACCATTGATCTTGATACTACCGTCGTCGCCGACCTCAGCACCAGGAAGTCGCTTAACCAGTTCCTCGACCACCGAACCTTCTGGGGTACGGAAGGCAGCAGCGTTGTAGACGAAGGTGTCTGCCTTCAGCGTTACCTTAGCTGCATGTCCTGTAACGGTAGCACCCTTCAGCATGATAGCATCGGGCTGCAGGGAAATGGTGCCCAGCTTCACATCCTTATCGGCCTGTGCGCTGACACGCTTGGTGTAAGCCTTGAAGCCCACACACGTCACCTGTACGATATAAGTTCCTGCACTTGGAGCCTTTACACTAAAACTACCGTCAAGTTTGGTCAGCACACCTGCTGCCAAAGTACTGTCAGTCTTCAACAATTTTACCGTGGTTTGAGCGACAGGCTCCTGTGAGTCACTCTCAATCACTTTGCCCGTAACATGGAGCTGGGCCATACTTGTCAACGCAGTCAAAACTGCCACAATGAGTAATAAAATACGTCTCATGAATTAAGCAATGTTTATGTATTTATGGTTTTTTGACGCTAAAAGAATAGGAAAGTTTAAAAAATAATTGTAAATTTGCACCAAAAAATATGGAAAAACAAAAAATTATCATATCCAAAGACCTCTGCCAGAGCCTGACACAGGCTATTGATGAGGTCAAGCACGACCTTTTGTTTGTGCTGTGTGACGAGACTACCGAGCGTTTGTGTCTGCCTGTAATCAGTGATTTCGAGTGTATGAGAGGTGCGCAGCTTATTACCATCCCTGCTACCGACACCCACAAAACGCTGGAATCGCTGAGCCATGTGTGGAGCGAACTGCAACGCATGGGCGCCACCCGCCACTCGTTGATGGTAAACCTGGGCGGTGGCATGGTAACGGACTTGGGCGGTTTTGCAGCCTCTACCTTCAAGCGCGGCATACCTTATATAAATATACCCACTACCCTGCTCTCGATGGTCGATGCATCGGTAGGTGGCAAGACGGGCATCAACTTTGGTGGACTAAAGAACGAGATTGGCGTCTTCAACAATGCCCGTTCGGTCATTCTTGACACCACCTTTCTACGCACCATGGATCATGAGAACATCTGCTCGGGCTATGCTGAGATGCTGAAACACGGCCTCATCAACAACGAGAAGATGTGGGCAGAACTCTTAAATTTCAGCTTAGAGTTGAGTGTTGAGAATTTAGAGGCACTTGGCACGATGGTTGCCGAGAGTGTTGCCGTGAAGCAGCGTATCGTCACTGAAGACCCAACTGAGCAAGGCATCCGCAAAGCTCTCAATCTGGGCCATACCGCAGGACACGCTTTTGAGTCGCTGGCCTTAGAGCGCAAACCTGTGCTTCACGGCTATGCGGTGGCCTGGGGAATGATTGTCGAACTATATCTCTGTTGCGTCAAAACCAACTTCCCACAAGATAAGATGCGTCAGACAGTAGCTTTCATTAAGGAAAACTATGGACGCATGGCCATCACTTGCGACGACTATCCCCACTTGATAGAACTGATGCACCACGACAAGAAGAATCAGGGCAACAGCATCAATTTCACGCTATTAGGCGGCATTGGCGACATCCGTATCAACCAAACCGCTACGGAAGAAGAAATCAAGGATGCCCTCGACTTCTACAGAGAATGTTGAAGCAAGAAGCAATAACGATAAACTATAACTTTAAACTCTAAACTAATATGCTACAAATCCGCTGTAAAAACAACAATGTGACCAAGAGCTTCCCGGAAGGCTGCTCATTGTTGGACGTCTATCAGGAGTTTCAAGACGACATCAAACTGCCCTACCCTGTAGTATCGGCCAAGGTCAACAATGCCTCACAAGGTTTGAAGTTCCGACTGTATCAGAATCGCGACGTCGAATTTCTGGATGCCCGCGAGGGTTCAGGTCATCGCGTCTATGTACGTTCGCTCAGTTTCGTACTCTATAAAGCCACTCAGGATGTCTTCCCTGGTTCGAAACTCTTCATCGAGCACTCGTTGTGTCGCGGCTATTACTGTAACTTCAAGAAAAAGGGAATGTTGAGCACCAATTCCCATGCCGAGCCACTAACCGACGAGGATGTAGCACTTATCAGTCAACGCATGCAGGAGATTATCAATCTCGACATGCCGTTCCGTCGCACGGAAGCTACCAACGAAGAGGCTATCCGTGTGTTTGCTGAACGCGGTTTCTCTGATAAAGTCAAACTCTTAGAGACCAGCGGACAAATCTATAGCGACTACTATACGCTGGGCGACACCGTCGACTACTATTATGGTCCACTCGTACCATCGGCAGGCTATCTGAAGGTATGGGGACTGGAACGTTACGAGCAGGGATTACTGCTGCGTGTGCCCGACTGGAACAACCCCAATCAACTGGCAGAAAAGGTTGACCAGCCCAAGACGTTCGAGATGTTTGCCGAAAAAACCAAATGGGACATCATTATGCGTCTGTCGAATGCTGGTGACGTGAACAAAGCCATCATGCGCGGTTATGCCTCTGAGCTGATTCAGGTCAGCGAGGCTCTGCAGGAAAAGAAGATTGTGCAGATTGCCGAGGATATTGAAAGCCGTTTCCATCGCGAGCAGGACCCTGTACGCATCGTGCTCATCACAGGTCCCTCATCGTCAGGCAAGACCACGTTCTGTAAACGTCTGTCCGTACAGTTGTTGGCTTGTGGCCTGCGTCCCGTCTCGTTCTCAACCGACGACTACTTTGTGAATCGTGTGGACACGCCCAAGTTACCCAATGGCGACTATGACTTCGACAATATAGAAGCCGTAGAATATTCGTTATTGGAAGACCACCTGCTACGACTGATGCAGGGCGAGCGCGTGGAAATTCCTGAGTATAACTTCGTAACTGGCAAGCGCGAATGGAATGGCAAGAAGTTAAAGCTGGGCAGTGACACCGTACTGATTATCGAAGGTATTCATGCCTTAAATCCGCTGCTGACAAAAAAGCTTCCTGACACACTGAAATACAAGATCTATATATCTGCACTGACCAGTATCTCCCTCGACGACCACAACTGGATTCCCGTTCGCGACAACCGCTTGCTGCGCCGCATTATACGCGACTACAATAAGGGAGCCTTTACCGCTCAGCAGACCATTGCCCAGTGGAAGAATGTCATGGAGGCTGAGAACCAGTGGATATTCCCTTATCAGGAGAGTGCCGACGTTATGTTCAACTCTGCCCTCAATATCGAGTTCGCCGTATTGCGCACCCATGCAGAGATTATTCTTTCCAGCGTTCCCAAGAACTGTCCTGAGTACTCTGAGGCCCATCGCCTGCTGAAATTCATACACTTTTTCTTGCCCGTCAGCGACAAAGAAATACCGCCCACGAGCATCATGCGTGAGTTCGTAGGCGGCAGTAGCTTTAAATATTAATATAAATATATTAAGGTACGCGTACTATATAAATAAAGAGTACTCCTTTACCATCCATGCCAATACTGAAGCACCCAGCACTTCGCGCTCAGAGTCCTTCAGGTTGGTTACGAGTATTTTGGTTTGTCCCTTGATGTTATGGAACACATGCTTTTCGAACGACTGTTCCGTGGGCTCCAACAACCACTTGCCAGCATGCGGGATACCACCTGTCAGGATGATAGCTTCTGGATTGGTGATAGAGGCATAGTTGGCCAGTCCTCGACCTAAGATGTCACCTGTACGGCGGAAAGTCTCGATAGCCAGTGCATCGCCCTGCTCACAGAATTCAGCAATCAGCTTTGGATTCAACTTCTCCACTTGTCTCATCTTACTTGGTTCCTGACTCTCTGCCAATAGTTCTTGGGCAGTCAGAATGATACCCTTATGGGCACAATATGCCTCCAGGCAACCGATATTGCCACAGGCACACTGGCGTCCGTTAGGTTCCACACAGGTATGGCCCACCTCGCCGGCAAAACCTTTAGTTCCCAAGTGCATCCTACCATTTGAGAAGAGACAGCTACCCAAACCATAGCCTAACGTGATGACTACAAAGTCCTTCATGCCATGAGCCGAACCAAAGGCCTGCTCTCCTAACGCCACACATTGCGGATTATTGCCCAGTGCCACAGCCAGCCCCAGACGGTCGCGCATCATGGCAGCCAGCGGAATAATGCCTTTCCATTGCAGGTTGGGGGCATTCTCAATACAGCCTGTCAGATAGTTACTACTGGGACAGCACACACCTACAGAGCGCATAGCCTCGTAGCCACCATTCGTCTCAACCAAATTCAGTACCCTCTCACACAACACAGCCAGATAATTGTCTACATTGGGATAATCAAGCGTACTAAAACTTTCATGGGCTATGATTTCACCACGCAAGTCAACCACTGCATAATTCGTGATGGCAACGCCAATGTCGATGCCCACCACTCTGTTTTTCACATTTGTTACTTCCATAGTTAGTTAGATTTTATCGATTTTTCCACTTTTCACTTTTCACTTTTCACTTAAACAGCGAGTACTCCTGTACTGTCCATGCCAAAGCTGCGGCGCCCAAGACGTCACGCTCATTGTTATTCAAGCCAGCAAGCACCAGTCTCACTTTATCCTTAATATTACGGAACACATATCTGTCGAAGGCTTCCTTCGTAGGTTCTATCAGATTGCGGAACACCTCATCAGGCAAATCTGCCAAAATAATAGCTTCCGGGTCCAGAATAGAAGCAATATTAGCCAAGCCAAGGCCCAGATAATCACCCGTTTTACGGAACACCTCCATTGCCAGTTCGTCACCCTGCTCACAACACTGGGCAATAGCAATGGATGTTACCTCCTGTAATGAACGCATCGAGCTGGGCTTTGTGCTTTCTTGCATCAGTTCCTTAGCCGTCTGAACCATTCCGCGATCAGTCACATAAGTCTCCAGACACCCCTGGCGTCCGCAGCCACACAGGCGTCCACCATCCTCCACACAGGTATGTCCTATCTCGCCAGCTGAACCGCCGGTGCCCAGATATGGCAGTCCGTTGCTAAAGATACAACTGCCTAAGCCACCATGTCCGAATGACACAACGACAAAGTTCTGCATGCCATGAGCTGCACCATACACATGCTCGCCTAATGCCGTAATATGAGCATCGTTGCCCACTGCCACAGCCAGCCCGATTCTGTCGCGCAACATAGCTGCCAAGGGTATCATGCCCTTCCAAGGCATATTGGCGGCATTCTCTATACACCCAGTCAGATAGTTAGAGCTGGGTGCACTGATACCTACCGAACGGATATTCTCAAATCCGCCATTAGCTTCTGCAGTCGTCACGATACGTTCGCTGAGCATAGTCAGGAAATTGTTCACGTCAGGATAGTCTGTCGTTAAAAAACTGTCGGTACCCAAAATATTGCCGCGCTGATCGACAACAGCTATTGTGGTATGATCCACGCGTACATCAACACCTATTACTCTGGTCTTTACGGTATTACTCATAGTATGATTGTTTTTCGCTATTCACTTTTCACTTCTCACTATTCACTTAAACAGCGAGTATTCCTTTACTTCCCAAGCCAGTACACTGGCACCCAACACATTGCGCACATCATCGTCAATAGTCGAGAGTACCAGTTTTACCTTGCCTTCAGCGTTATGGAACACATGCTTCTCAAACGATTTGCAGGCAGGTTCCAACAGCCAGTTACCAGCCTTTGACACCTGACCGGCAAAGACGAATGCCTCCGGATTGAGAACTGAAGCATAGTTGGCCAACCCCACACCAAGGATATAGCCAACACGTCGATAGGTTTCTATAGCCAAAGCATCACCCTGCTCACACAGTTCTGTAATAATTGCAGGTGTCAACTGTTCTACCTCCCTCATCTTACTGGGTTCTGACGATTCGGCCATCAGTTCCACAGCTGTTTGGACAATGCCGCGCGCTGCGGTGTATGTTTCCAGACAACCGTGCTTGCCACAACCGCATTCACGACCATTAGGATTGACACACGTATGGCCTATCTCGCCGGCAAAACCGTTGGAACCAAGATGAGAAACGCCATTGCAACAGATACAACTGCCCATGCCGCTGCCCAGCGATATCAAGATGAAGTCGCGCATACCATGAGCGGCACCAAACGCCTGTTCGCCCAATGCCATCACATAAGCATTATTAGCCAGTGCCACCGCCAGTCCCAGTTGGTCACGCAACATTGCAGCCAATGGCACCACACCTTTCCAAGGCAGATTCGGAGCATTCTCAATGCAACCTGTCTTGAAATTACCGCTGGGAATACTGATGCCCACCGATCGAATGCTCTCATAGCCGCCATGTTCCTCTGCCAATTGCATGATATGCTCTGACAGCGCAGCAACAAAATCGCCGACGAACTCATAGTCACTGGTCACGAAACTGCACTGCCCAAGGATATTACCACGAATATCCACCACAGCACACGTTGTATCGTGTACATTGACATTGATACCCACCACTCGGGTCTTCAGCTCATTGTGTATCATAGTTTTTCTTAAAGTTTGCAATTAAACGAAAGGTTTACAACTCTGCGTCAGAGCACTGGAAGGTCGTTCCCTTCGAGATGTCGCCCGTTTCCAGTCCCAGTTTGAACCACTTCATACGCTGTTTCGACGTACCGTGATTGAACGATTCCGGAACAGCATAGCCACGTGCCTTCTTCTGCAGATAGTCGTCGCCTATCACTTCGGCACAGTTGATGGCCTCCTCGATATCGCCGTCTTCCAGCGAACGGAACATCTTATTGTCGTGGTGCGCCCATACGCCGGCATAGAAGTCGGCCAGCAACTCCAGTCGGACCGACAACTTGTTAGCCTCAGCCTGCGACAGACGGGCCATCTGTTCGTGCACCTTCTGCAGTGTACCCGTCAGATACTCCACATGGTGTCCTACCTCGTGAGCTATCACGTATGCATAGGCAAAATCGCCGTCAGCACCCAATTGTTTCTTCATCGTCGTAAAGAACGAGAGGTCGATATACAGTTTTTGGTCGCCCGAGCAATAGAAGGGACCCATAGCAGCAGAGCCTTGTCCGCAAGCCGTTGCCGTCCCATCGGTGTACAGCACCATCGTCGGCACCTGATAGGTAGCCCCTTGTTCCTTAAAGATTTTTGTCCATACGTCTTCTGTTCCTGCCAGAATCTGTGTAGAGAATTTTGCAAGTGTCTGCTCTTCCTCTGTGAATTCGCGCTGTTGCCCTTCACTCACTTCCGTGTTCTGTCCCATTGACTGCTGGGCTGCCTGCATACCAGCCTCCAGCGGATTGCCCCCTGTAAAGTAGGCAATCGCCATGGCAATAATAATACCGCCAATACCCAGTCCGGCCTTCTTGCCACCGCTCATTCCGCGGCGGTCTTCCACATTCGAACTTTCTCTTCTTCCGTCCAGTCTCATAATGCTATTTCGTTTTAGGATTCTATTTTCCGCTACAAAGTTAATAAAAAATCATGAAACAACGCTAAAAATATAGCCTTTTTTTTCATTTATAACGGTTTTAGCATCTTTTAAAACATCTAAGACATGCTTTAAGTCATTTCTGATGCCCTCGCCCGAGTGTTTCAGCACGGCTTCTTTCAGCGTCCACAGCCGGATGAACTCCACATCGGGCCGTTCGGCGTGTTCTATTCTTTCCATTTCTGCCTCACTCATCGTGTAGCGGGCCAAACTGTCCGAATAGCGGTGAATGCTCTCGATGTCCACGCCGACAGGCTTGTCGCTCAGCACACAGATGGCAGCCTCACGGCAATGGCTCATATTGAAGCATATCTCCGGATGGCCCATGATGGCGGGCTTACCGTGCTCACCATATTCGAACACGGGCGGTTGCTCAATACCATATTCTTTGCGCAGTCCCTCGCACAACAGCAGATAGGCTGCCGCACAGGTTTTGCGCCCCAGTTCATGTTTGAACTTCAGGCACTGTTCACGTCGCTGTTCACTCAACAGTGGCAGCGCAGCCTCCCAGTCAAAGTGTTCTATATCGTCATTCAAATAAATCATTCTTCCATTTTTACCGGCGAAGCCGATTCTTCACTCTTCATTCTTCACTCTTCACTTATCTGTGTTTTGGGCCAATTGACCAGATAAAGTTGTTCGGTAGCACGTGTGAAGGCCGTATAGAGCCAATGCAGGTAGTCGGGTGTCAGCATGTCGTCCGTCATGTAGCCCTGATCCACATACACATGTGCCCACTGTCCACCCTGCGCCTTATGGCAGGTGGCTGCGTAGGCAAACTTCACCTGTAGGGCATTGAAGTATTTGTCTTCCCTGACCTTCTTCAAGCGTTCCTGTTTCTGCGGAATGTCGGCATAGTCCGCCATTACCTTATTATATAACTGGTCCTGCTGTTCGCGCGTCAGGGCCGGTGCCTCCGACGTCAATGTGTCCAACAGTACAGTAGCCGTCAGCTCGTAATCGTCGTAGTCGGGGAAGGTCATCGTAACGTCGGCAAAGCGGAAACCGTGCTGTTCGTGCACATGGCGCACCCGTCGTACCACAGCCCTGTCGCCATTGGCAATAAAGGCTATATTCTTGTTATCCTTTATCCAATAGTAGTTGTTTTTGACTATCATGATTTGGTCACCGCTACATAGCTCATCCTCACGATCCAGCACCATATTGCGAATGCCCTGGTTATAGATGTTGGCACGTTTGTTCGAGCGCGTCACCACAATGGTATCGTCCATTCCTACCTTACTATAGCTGCTTGCCAACTGTTCGACAAGTTCGCCACCCGGCACATTCCTGATATCCGCAAATCCCTGGAACCGAATCTTAGGTAATGCAACGCCACACTCTGACCAGCGGTCAGAGAACACACATCTTTCCCCTTCCATCATCCTTCTTATCTCTGTCGCATTCCACAGGATGCCTGACGTCTGACTCTGGCGCAGCACCTCGCTCAGGCTGCATTCGAAGACGTGCAACCCGTAGCCGCGCAGCACATCGGCCATCAGTGCCGGACTCTCCGTCTCGCCAACGGGTGGTAACTGGGCTGTGTCGCCTATCAGCATCAGACGGCAATTTCTGTCGTTATACACAAAGCGTATCAGGTCATCCATCAACTGCCCGCCAGCAAAGATACTGTCGCCGTAGTTCGAGGCATTGGCTATCATCGACGCCTCGTCCACCATAAACAGCGTGTCCTGAGCCGAATTGTAGTTCAGGTCGAAATTGCTATCCATCGACTTCTGCCTATAGATGCGCCGATGAATGGTGTAGGCTGGTTGTTGGGCAAACAGCGAGAACACCTTTGCCGCACGACCCGTAGGTGCTAACAGCACCATCTTCTGTTGCAACGACACCAGCGCCTGCACAATGGCCGCCGACAGCGATGTCTTTCCCGTACCGGCAGCACCCCTCAACACCATGACAGCCCGCTCGTGGCGATCGGTCATGAAGCGTGCAAAACAGTCGATGGCCACCTCCTGCTCCTTGGTAGGCACGTGACCAAACGCACTGTGTATCCGGTATTTCAGTTCGTCGGTTATCATTTCTGCGTGTAAAGGTACGAATAAATGAGCGAAAGACCAAGGATTATTTAAAAAATTACAAAAAACACGGACAAACGATACAATGACAGGAGAAATAGCGTAAATTTGCCGACGGTTTTGAGAGAACCACTAAACATTATTATTAATTAAAGGAGAAAGAAAACTATGAAGAAAATCGTTTTCGCAGTGATGGCTATGGTTGCCATCGGATTTACAGCATCGTGTGGTAATAAGACTCAGCCTGCCGAGGTGGCTGTTGACTCTGCAGCTATCGTTGACTCGCTGGCCAGTGCTGCCGCTCAGACGGACATCGACGCTATCAATGCCCTGCTGAACGGTGGCGACGCTACCAAGTTGCAGGAGGCTTTGGCTGCCGTCAAGGAGAAGGTGGCTGCACTGATTAAGGAGAATCCTGAGGTGGCTAAGGAATATGTAGCCAAGGTGCAGGATTTCCTGAAGGAGAATACCGACAAGGTAAAGGCTATTGTGGGCGACAATGCTGCCGTACAGACTGCCGTCAGTGCCATTACCGAGACTGAACCTGCCGACATTGTCAACGGACTGCTGAGCACCGTGGGCGAGGCTGCCACAGAGGTGAAGGACGCTGCCGTAGATGCTGCCAACCAGAAGGTTGAGGAGGGCAAGCAGGCTGCTCAGGACAAGGCTAACGAAGTGAAGGATGCCGCCAACCAGAAGGTTCAGGAGACCAAGGATGCTGCCAAGCAGAAGGCCAACGAAGCCATTGACAATGCTGCCAAGGACGTGAAGAAAGGCTTGGGACTTTGATGATGTAAGATGTAAGATGGATGATGTAAGATGTAAGATGTCTGATGTCTGATGTCTGATGTAAGAGTGGGGATTCCGAAATGCGGAATTCGCTGAAGAAAATGGGCGGTTCGCTGAATATTTTTGGCGAATCGCCTTTTTCTGTTTATCTTTGCAAACGAAATGAGACAAAAGTTATAACTCTACAAAACAAACAGCAACATGAAAAGAATGATGATCCTTACACTGCTGTGTGCCCTCTATCTGGGAGCACGGGCAGCAGACTACAACTACCTGGTGTTCACGCTGAACGACGGTAGCGAACAGGCCATCGTCGCCAACGGCCTGAACATCACGTTCACGGACGGCAACCTGGTGGCCGCAACAGCCAGCGAGACGCTGGCCACCATCCCGCTTGCCACGCTGCAGAAGATGCAGTTCTCGGAAAGCACGACGGGCATCAGCGACCTGCCGACGGACGGCGACGACGACATCAAAGCCATCTACGACCTGCAAGGCCGCATGATGCCCCTCGACACGCAACTGCCTAAAGGCACGTACATTGTGAAAACCAGCCGTAGAACCATTAAAGTGCATGTGAAATGAAAAAGATGCTCCATACGTTAGCCGCCGTGCTCGTCGCACTGACGGCACAGGCACAGACGCTGAACGTCAGCGTAGGCAGCGTGACCGACCAGTACCCGTCGGCACAGACAGGCGAGATGACCTTTACAGGCGGCACGCAGATGACCGTCATGGGCAAGACGTACGACATCAGCCAGATAGGCAAGATGTGGACCGACCAGACGCAGGTCAAGGACAACGAGGTGAACGTGGTCTATAGCGGCGACGCAGCCCTCGTCTATGTGGCCGGCAACATAGCCCGCTACGTGACGGCAACGGTCAGCGGTGCCCACGTCAGCCTGACGCAGAGCGCCGACATCACCAACGACCTCATTAACGACGGCACGTTTTCAGAGATAACATACAACCTGAGCGGCACCAGCACCGACGGTTCGCTGACCCTTGGCGGCACAGCCAAGTGTACGGTGGCCGTCAACGGGCTGGAGCTGACCAACCCCAACGGCGCGCCCATCAACATCACCAACGGCAAGCGTGTGGACCTCAGCGTCAAGAAGGGCAGCACCAACACGCTGAAGGACGGCACCGCCAGCACCGCCAAGGGCTGCCTCTACTGCAAGGGCCACCTGGAACTGAAAGGCAAGGGCACCCTGAACGTCTATGCCTACGGCAGTGCGGCCCACGGCATCAAGAGCGGCGACTACCTGGAGATGAAGAACTGTACGGTGAACATCCTGGCAGCCACGAAGGACGGCGTGTCGTGCAACGAGTACTTCCTGATGGAGAGCGGCGAGCTGAACATCAGCGGTACGGGCGACGACGGCATCCAGTGCGACCTGGACGGCACCACCTCGACAGGCGAGCTGACCGACCATGAGGACGAAGACACGGGCAACATCTACCTGGAGGGCGGCACCATCAGCATAGCCGTCACCGCCGATGCTGCCAAGGGCATCAAGGCCAGTGGCGACATGAGAATCAGCGACGGCTCCATAACGGTAAAGGCTACCGGCAATGCCGTCTGGGACACGGACGATAGCGAAGTGAAAGGCAGCAGCTGCATCAGTGCCGACGGCAACATGACCATCAGCGGCGGCACCCTGGTGCTGACCAATAGCGGTTCGGGCGGCAAGGGCATCAAGGCCGACGGCACGCTGACCATCAGCGACGCAGCCAACATCGGCGTGACCACCACAGGACAGATAGCCTACTGTTCGAGTACCACCAACACGACCATCCGCACGACAACGTCGAGCAACACCACCGAAAGACTGGACGACGCGCTGCACACATCGCCCAAGGGCATTAAGGCCGACGGTGCGATGACCATCACGGGCGGCACCATCAACGTCAGTGCCACATATCACGAAGCCATCGAGACCAAGGGTACGCTGGACATCAAGGGCGGTTACATTTACGCCTACTCGGGCGACGATGCCATCAACTCCAAGAGCACCATGAACATCAGTGGCGGCTACATCATGGCCAACTCCAGCGGCAACGACGGTCTGGACGCCAACGGCAACCTGAACATCACGGGCGGTACCGTCGTGGCTGTATCGGCATCGGGGGCTGAAGTCGGTATCGATGCCGCAGAGCAGTACAAGCTCAACATCACGGGTGGCAACATCATTGCCATTGGCGGCTTGGAACGGGGCTACACCATGAATGGCACCGCCTATCAGGCAGCCTCCTACAATAAGGGTGCATGGTATGGTTTCTACGACAACAGCGGCCAGTTGATTACAGCCTTCAAGGTGCCATCGAACAGCAACATGGGGTCGCCGATGGTCGTCTATACGTCAACGGGCAAGCCCTCCGTGATGTCTGGTGTGACGGGCAGTGGCGACAGCTTCTGGAACGGCAACGGCTATAGCAGTTGCAGCGGCGGCACCAGCGTATCGTTGACCACATATACGTCGTCAAGCGGTGGTGGCGGAGGTCGCCCAGGGCGCTGACACTTCCGGAATTCACTGAATAAAACGGGCGTTTCGTTGATTCTTTTTGCAGCAATCAACTGAAACGCCTAATTTTGTCATCGAAAACCAAAGCAAACGAAAAGATGACAGAACAAATCATGGCATTCGCACCCATCACACTGCTCGAAATGAACAGCGTGAAACTGATGAACCGGACGGACACGAAGTTCGTGACCAACCGGCAGAAACTGAGCCAGCTCTTAGAGATGGCAAAAAACGACTACTACATTCAGGACATCGACGGCGGGCGCAATCTGGAGTACGACACGACATACTTCGACACCACCCGTTTCGACATGTACACCACGCACCAGCACGGACATGCCAACCGGCAGAAGATTCGCTTCCGTACCTATTGCGTCAGCGGACTACAGTTCATGGAAGTAAAAACCAAAAACAACCACGGACGCACCAAAAAGAAACGCATGGAGGTTGACGACATGGATCTGCGCGACCCGGAGAAGCGGCTGTTCCTGGACAGCAACCTGTATTACAAGACGGACTCACTACAGCCAGCCATGAACAACCACTTCTCGCGTATTACACTGGTGAACAAGGCGAAGACCGAACGGCTGACCATTGACAGCAACCTGCGGTTCCGTAACCTGCAGAGCGGACTACAAACAGACATGGGCGACCTGGTCATCATCGAACTGAAACGCGACGGGATGGTCTATTCACCCATACTCGACAAGCTGCGCCAGCTGCACATCCATCCGCACGGGTTCTCGAAGTACTGCATGGGCTCGGCACTCACTAACCCGCTGCTGCCCGTCAACCAGTTTAAGGAGAAACTACATTACACCGAAAGGATTATTAACGAGAACACAACTTATCAAAACGAATACAATTATGGACATTATCAATTTTCTGAACCTCGAATTCTGCAACGCACTGCTTAGGTTCGCCATCTGCTTCGCCGTCAACTGGATCATTGTTGACAAGCTATATTACAGCAAGAGCAACCGCCGCGACTTCTACTTCACCTTCATGCTGATTTCCGTAGCCATCTACTTCCTGGTATGCATCATGATGAACATGGACCGTGGCAAGGCTACCATGGGTGTGGGACTCGGCCTGTTCGGCATCTTCTCCATCATGCGCTACCGCACCGACTCAATGCCCGTACGCGAGATGACCTACCTCTTCGTCATCGTCTGCCTCTCGGTAGTCCATGCCATGATTGACATCGAGGACGTCAGTGTCAACACGGCTGCCGACATTGTACGCCTGGCGATAGTTGACAGCATATTCGTGCTGGCCATCGTGCTTTGCGAAAGGAAGCTGAAGATACAAAGTACCAAGCTGATTCAGTATGACCGCCCGGAGATGGTAAAACCCGGAAAGCGCCAGGAGCTGATAGCCGACCTGGAGCAGCGCACCGGACTGAAGATACGCGACGTGGAGGTGGGCGGCATCGACTTCCTGAAGGACTCTGTGGTGCTCCGCATAACCTACGACGGACCCGTCAACAACGATACTGACAAACAATTCACAGTAAGGAAATCGCAATGGAGAGAAATAGCATAATCACACTGTTGGCGGCCCTGCTTATGGGCAGCCCGGCACTTGCACAGAGCGAAGGCGGACTGATAACAGAACTGGGCGTAGAGAAGAAACTGTCGAAGCAGTTCAGCATCGGTCTGGATGCCGACCTGCGCACGCGAAACAACTTCAAGACCATGGACCGCTGGAGCATAGGCATCAGCGGAGAGTACAAACCCACGAAGTTTCTGAAGCTGGAGGCTGGCTACACACTGCTGAACAACAACTTCCGCGAAGACATGAGTTACAAGGCCAGCGGTGCGTACAACAACTGGCGTCCCGACTACTGGGGCATACGCCACCGCATCAATGCCTACGTGACGGGGACGTATAAGTTCAGCAACAACCTGCGACTCTCACTACGCGAAGGCTGGCAGTACACCTACCGTCCGGAAAAGACCGTCAGCCGATGGGACTTTGACAACGAGTGGTGGGAGGACGTGGTGCGCAGCGGTAAGGGCAAGAACCAGCTTCGCTCTCGCCTGCAACTGTCATACGACAAGAAGAACGCGCTGCTGACCCCATACGTCAACGCAGAGCTCTACAATTCGTGGGCTATCGAGAAAATACGCTATACCATCGGTACGGACATCAACCTCTCGAAGCAGCACACGTTCAACATCTTCTACCGGTTCCAGGACATGAAGAATGTAGATGCCGACGACTACGACCCGGACATGCACTACATCGGTGTAGGCTATAAGTTTAAATTTTAAAATACATAGAAGGATATGAAAAAAATGATGTTTAGAATGATGCTTTTGGCATCAGTGACCATGACGGCTGCCTGCTCAAAGGAAAGCAGTCTGGACGATTATGTCAACAACACGAACAACAACAGCTCGGGCGGCACTTCCACGACCGGCGGTTCAGGCAGTGCAACGGCGGGCAGCGGCGAACTGACGACGTTCACCATTGGCATTGACAAGACAACGGCAGAGCCCACAGACGTTGCCGACGAGTATTTCCCCGACGAGGAGGACATGCTGGAGAATAACGAGTTTACGACGGAGGTAGCCATTGACCTGTCGAACCCCGCCGCCAAAACCGAAAACGGCGTAGAGGTGACGGTCAACGGAGGTCACATCACTGCCAACCACGGCTCGGAGAAGAAGATTTGCTACGTGGTAAGCGGCTCGACCGACAACGGCTCGTTTACCGTCGTAGGCGACAAGAAGTACGAAGTGAAGCTGAACGGTGCCAGCATCACCAACCCCGACTCGGCAGCACTCAACCTGCTGAGCAGCAAGCGCGCCTACGTGGTACTGACCGACGGCACCACCAACACGCTGGCTGACGGCAGCGCGTCGAAAAACGACCATAAGGGGGCACTCTACTGCAAGGGCAAGCTGATGTTCAACGGCAGCGGAGCACTGGAAGTGACGGGCAACTACAACAACGGCATCCACTCTGCCGACTATATCGTGTTCCGCAAGGGTAACAACGTCTATGTGAAATCTACTGCCAATCACGGCATCAAGGCTAATGACGGTGTGTATATCAATGGCGGCATCATCAACGTTGAAGTGTCGGCAACAGCAGCCAAAGGCATCAACTGCGAGAGCCACATCATGATAAACGGCGGACGCACCACTGTGCTGACCACCGGTAACGGCACCTACGACAGCGACGACCAGGAGGCCAAGGGCGCTGCAGGCATCAAGGCCGACTCGACATTCACCATGTATGCCGGCGAGGTGAGGCTGAAAAGCACCGGATCGGGCGGCAAAGGACTGAACGTCGATATGGATGCCGACATCAACGGCGGTTCGATGTACGTCATCACCGAGGGCGGCCAGTATAAGAGCAACAACGACACGGCATCGCCCAAGGGCATTAAGGTGGACGGCAACCTGAACGTCAACGGCGGCTTAGTGATGGTACGCACCAAGGGCTACAACGGCGAGGGCATCGAGTCGAAAGGCACGCTGACCGTCACGGACGGCACCGTACAGGTGGCGGCCTACGACGACGCCATCAACTCGGCAAAGGACATGTACATCAAAGGCGGAAATATAGTCGCTATCGGCACCAACAACGACGGACTCGACACCAATGGCAACATGTACGTCTCGGGAGGCACCGTCATAGCCTTTGGCGCCAGCGGTGCAGAAACGGGCATCGACATCGGCGAACAGTTCAAGCTATACATCACAGGCGGCAACATATTCGGTATTGGCGGACGCATAGACGCCAACATCGGTTCAACGTCGCAGGGGGTTGCATCGACCACCGGCTCAGTACAGGCCAACGCCACAGTGACCGTGGGCAGCGGACAGACCACCATTGCCACGTTCACCATGCCACCCTACTCATACAGCAACGGCACCATCTTCGTCAGCACCCCCGACATGAAGAGCGGGTCAAACTATACGCTGAACTTAGGCAACTCGCAGCAGACCGTCACCGCATCGACATCCGTCAACAGCGGCATGGGTGGCCAGATGGGCGGAGGAGGACGCCCCGGAGGGTGGTGACTGACCGGCATGCCTGAAAAAAATCAGGGCTACTGGCAATTTATCGCTTTGTTTTACGTTATGATAATAAACACCATGTACTGGATGAAGAATCAGTCACGACAGGAGAACGTCATCTACTTGGCAGTGTGGGGCATCTTATTCCTTGCCCCCCTGCTGAGTTACTACGTGCGTACTGCCAACGACGCGACCATCAGCTTCGACTGGACGGAAATCATGATGGTATGGCAACACTTTGGCCTCTACCTGCTGCTTTTCGTGATTCACAACTTCCTGCTGGCACCTTTGCTGATTCATCAGCACAAAAGGCTGCTGTACTTTAGTGCGGTGGCGGTCATCGTCGTCGGCTTCGCCACCTGGCAGTTCACACACCATCCACGGTTTCACGACAGGAAGCCACCCATGGAGATGCGCGGCGACCATCCCATGATGGACGAAGAACACAGGCCACCTCAGTTCGACGATTCTGATGACATGCCGCCAAAACCACACGAGGGCCGTCACGACTTCAAGCCACACAAGCAGCAGCCTCATGTCATGATGGGCGAGCGCGAAATAGCTGCCGTCATTGTACTCGTCCTGATGTTTGCCGCCAACCTGGGCATCAAGAACTACATCCGCACACGCAACGACCACAAGAGGCTGCTGGCACTGGAGAAGGAGAACCTGGAGCAGCAGCTGGAGTATCTGAAGTATCAGATTAACCCGCACTTCTTCATGAACACGCTGAACAACATCCACGCCCTGGTGGACATTGACCCCGAGAAGGCCAAGGACACCATACTGGAACTGTCGAAGATGATGCGCTTCGTGCTGTACGAGGGCGACAAGAAGGGCGTACCGCTGTCGCGTGAGTTCGACTTCATCCGCAACTACATCACGCTGATGAAACTGCGCTATACGGACAAGGTAAGCATTGCCATCGACCTGCCTGCTGAGGTGCCCGACAAGCAGATTCCGCCCCTGATGCTCATCACCTTCATCGAGAATGCCTTCAAGCACGGCATCTCGTATCAGCATCCGTCGTTCATCGACGTAAGAGTGACGCTTTCCGACCCCTCAGCACCGGCGTCCCGCCTCTCATTCACCTGTCGCAACTCGAAGACCGACAAGCCCAACGAAGAGAAAGGGGGCGTAGGTCTCAAGAATGTCAAACAACGATTAAACTTACTCTATGACAACAACTATACACTGAATATCAAGGACGAGACTGCCGTCTATAATGTTGAACTAACAATACCGCTGACATGATTCGATGCTTAGCCATTGACGACGAGCCCTTAGCGCTCCAACAGATAGTAGCCTACATAGGCAAAGTACCCTTCCTGGAACTGGCTGCCCAATGCCAGAGTGCACTGGAGGCACGACAGTTCCTGGAACAGGACACGGTGGATGCCATCTTCTGCGACATCAACATGCCCGACCTGAACGGCATGGACTTCATCAAGTCGCTGACCGTCCCGCCACTGGTCGTCTTTACCACAGCCTATTCGGAGTATGCCGTCGAGGGCTTCCGCGTCAATGCCGTTGACTACCTGCTGAAACCCTTCGGACTGCAGGACTTCCAGCGCGCCGCCAACCGCCTAAAGGAACGGCTCACGCCCTCACCCCTCAGCCCTCACTCCTCAGACATCAGCCCTCAGACATCAGCCCTCAAAGACGACACCATTTTCCTCAAGACCGAATACCGCATTGTCAAGGTCAGCATCAGCGACATCCGCTACGTCGAGGCCATGAGCGAATACCTGAAAGTGTACCTGCAAGGCGAGGCGAAGCCCATCGTCACCCTACTGTCCATGAAGAAGATGGAAGAACGGCTGCCCGACAATTTTATGCGCATACACCGCTCGTATATCGTTAATTTGAATATGATTCAGGAGGTAAACAAAAACCGCGTCATCATGGACGCAGACACCTATCTGCCCATTGGCGACATGTATAAAGACACGTTCCAGCAATATCTCGATACAAAATTCTTAGGTAAATAACACGAGAAAAGAAAAAAAAACCGTACCTTTGCAACCAAAATACAACAAAAACAACAAAGGTAAGATGAAAATACTACTGTTAGGCAGTGGCGGACGTGAGCACGCACTTGCATGGAAAATCGCTCAGAGTGAGAAATGTGAGAAACTGTATATTGCCCCAGGTAATGCAGGAACAGCCGATTGTGGCACCAATATCCCGATGAAGGCCGACGACTTTGAGGTCATCAAGCAGTTCGTCGTGGCCGAAGACATCGACATGGTGGTGGTAGGCCCTGAAGACCCGCTGGTGAAAGGCATCTACGACGACCTGAAGGCCGACAAGCGCACCAAGAATGTGCCCGTCATCGGTCCGTCGAAGGCCGGTGCCGTGCTGGAAGGCTCAAAAGACTTCGCCAAGGCATTCATGCAGCGTCACAACATTCCCACCGCCCGCTATCAGACCTTCGACGGCGAACACCTACAGGAGGGGTTAGCCTTCCTGGAGACCTTAGAAGCCCCCTACGTGCTGAAGGCCGACGGATTGTGCGCCGGAAAGGGCGTACTCATACTCCCCACCCTCGACGAAGCCAAGAAGGAACTGAAGGAGATGCTGGGCGGTATGTTTGGTAATGCCTCCAGCCGCGTGGTCATCGAGGAGTTCATGAGCGGTATCGAGTGTAGCGTCTTCGTACTGACTGACGGCAAGAACTACAAAATCCTGCCCGAAGCTAAGGACTATAAGCGCATAGGCGAACATGACACCGGTCTGAACACTGGTGGTATGGGCAGCGTTTCACCCGTTCCCTTTGCCACAAAGGAATGGATGCAGAAGGTAGAAGACCGCATTATCCGTCCTACCGTCGAAGGACTGGCCAAAGACGGCATCGACTACAAGGGCTTCATCTTCTTCGGACTCATCAACCGCACAAACACACCTACTGGCGAGCCAGAACCGTACGTCATCGAATACAACTGCCGCATGGGCGACCCAGAGACCGAGAGCGTGATGCTGCGTCTGAAGAGTGACATCGTTGACCTCTTCGAGGGCGTTGCCCATGGCGATTTAGACCAGCACCCGATAGCATTCGACGAGCGTGCTGCCGTCTGCGTCATGCTGGTCAGTGGCGGTTATCCACAGGCCTACAAGAAGGGCTATGCCATTACGGGCATCAAGGATGTCGAAGGGTCGATTGTGTTCCATGCGGGCACTGCCCTCAAGGACGGTCAGGTCGTCACCAATGGCGGACGTGTCATCGCCGTCTCCAGCTATGGCAAGGATAAGGCCGAGGCCCTGCAGAAGTCGTTCGAAGAGGCCCAGAAGATTCAGTTTACCGACAAATACTTCCGTCGTGACATCGGAGCGGACCTGTAAAGAGTGAAGAGTGAAAAGTGAAGAGTGAAGAGTGAAAAGTGAAGAGTGAAAAGTGAAGAGTGAAGAGTGAGAAAACAGGTTCAAAACATAGTTGCCGGTAGTCGTCTGACACTCCCCGTCACCATCGTCTACACCATAGGTGTCTGGCTCTTGTGTGGGCTGCTTACCAATCATCTATGGTTGCAGTTTGCGTGTTTTGGCATTACCAGCTATCTCATGATGGTGCTGAACAATCAGAATGCACTGATACGCATCTTCTCACGTATGGTAAGCTGTGCTTTCCTGGTGCTGTCATGTGCCGCCAGTTTTCTCTACACCAGCATTCATGGGGATGTCATGCAGATGTTAGTGGTTGCGGCCTACCTCCTGCTGTTTCAGAGTTACCAGAACCGAGACGCTGTGGGCATCATATACTATGCCTTTCTCATGCTGGGATTAGCCAGTCTTGCCAACCCGTTTATTCTATATTTTATACCTCTTATTTGGCTTCTGACGGCAACCAACCTGCTGTCATTGTCGTGGCGCACATGGCTGTCATCCCTATTTGGACTCATAACACCCTACTGGTTTATCACTGCATGGCTCATATATCAGCATGACTTTTCGCCATTGGCCGCTCACCTCTCGCCACTATTGGATTTCCAGTTTCCCATCCGTTTTGACCATCTCGGCACTGGTGAACTGATGACATGGGCACTATTAGTGATTTGTTTCCTGACTGGCGTCATCCATTTTGTCCGCAAAAGCAGCTACGACAGCATTCGTATTCGTCTCCTATATGGTTTCTTTATCTGGATGGACCTCTTTGCCTTTGCCCTGATGTGCTTTCAGCCACAACACAACGACATGTTGTTGAGAATCATTATTATCAACACGGCGCCACTGATTGCACACTTCCTGGCACTGACATCTACAAAGATTACCAATGTGGCATTCTTTGTGCTCACAGGCGTTATTCTGTTTATCACTGCCTACAACCTATGGAGTACATAATTTCCCTTCTCATTAGCTATGGCTATTGGGGCATGCTGATTACTGCATTCGTAGCAGGGTCCTTTTTCCCGTTCAGCAGCGAAGCAGTGATGACAGGCCTGCTGGCAGCAGGTCTTGACCCGTGGGGACTCATCATCTATGGCACTATTGGCAATGTCGCTGGCGGTATGTTCAATTATTTCGTAGGACGTATGGGAAAATTGGAATGGATAGAGAAGTACCTCCATGTGAAACAAAAGGACTTGGACCGTGCTACCCGCTTCATGGCTGGTCGCGGTGCATGGATGGGCTTTTTCGCCTTCGTACCCATTTTAGGTTCCGCCATTACCATCGTATTAGGGCTGATGCGTGCCAACATCCCCATTTCGCTTACCAGCATCTCCATAGGCAAATTCTTACGCTATGTTCTCCTCATTTATGGCGCTCAATTGTTTATTTAAGTTAATTCGTAATTCGTAATTCGTAATTTTCAATTAATAATAGTACCTTTGCAGGATAATTCATAAACAACGACAATGAAACAATTCAGACTTGTAGACAATATCATGGGTTGGCTGGCCTTTGCCATTGCCGCTTTTGTATATTGCTCTACCATCGAACCGACAGCCTCTTTCTGGGATTGTCCTGAGTTTATTTCTACTGGTTACAAACTTGAAATCGGACACCCACCCGGTGCCCCGTTCTTCATGCTGACGGCAAATCTGTTCTCACAGTTTACCAGCGACCCCACTCAGGTAGCCCGCATGGTGAACATGATGAGTGCGCTGCTTTCTGCCGCCACCATCCTGTTCCTGTTCTGGACGATTTCGCATCTGGTGCGCCGATTGCTTATCAAACAAGAAGATTTCCGCAAGGCTACCACATTGGCCGACCTTTCATGGAACAAGCTGATAGCCATTGAGGCCTCGGCTATGGTAGGTGCGCTGATATACACCTTCAGTGACACCTTCTGGTTCTCAGCTGTCGAGGGCGAGGTCTATGCCTATTCATCAGCATTTACCGCAGTGGTATTCTGGTTGATTCTCAAGTGGGAAGACCAAGCCGACCAGCCCCATGCTGACCGCTGGTTGGTGCTTATCATGTATATGACGGGCCTTTCCATTGGCGTCCACCTGTTGAACTTGCTATGTCTGCCCGCTATTGTGCTGGTATATTATTATAAAAAGTTCCCGACGGACGATCCCAAGCGTGACCTGAAGGGTTCGCTGCTGGCCCTGTTCATTTCAGTGGTTATCCTGGCTGCCGTACTCTATGGTGTCGTACCTGGCATCGTACAGGTAGGCGGCTGGTTCGAACTGTTGTTCGTCAACATCCTTGGCATGCCGTTCAATACGGGTGAGATTGTCTATATCTTCCTGCTTATCGGCATTATTATCTGGGCCATCTGGGAAACTTATCAGAACACGGACAACAAGCGTCAGAACATTGCGTTCCTCCTGGCTGTCGCCATGTTGGGTATCCCCTTCTATGGTCACGGCTGGATGTCGGTCATCATTGGTATCGTGGTACTGGCCATCATGTGGTTTGTGCTACAGTACAAGATTACGGAGAAGGGGCAAAAGCCAAAAGCACTTGTCACGGCTCGCATCAAGAACACATCGCTGCTCTGCATGCTGATGCTGATGATTGGCTACTCATCGTATGCGCTGATTGTCATTCGTTCGTCAGCCAACCCGCCAATGGACCAGAACTCGCCTGAGGATATCTTTACACTTGGCGAATATTTAGGTCGTGAACAGTATGGTCAGCGTCCTTTGTTCTATGGTCAGGCCTACACTTCGCAGGTAGCCCTGGAGAAGGATGGTGACTACTGCAAACCCGTGATGACCACTGGCGATCCCGTCTGGCAGCGTAAGGAAAAGGCTTCACCCGACGAGAAAGACGAATACTTCATCGTACGCACCAAGGACGAGTACAAATACGCGCAGAACATGTTGTTCCCGCGTATGTACAGCTCCGCTCATGCCGCTCAGTATGAGAGTTGGATGGGCGACATCAGCGGTCACGAGGAGACGTACGACCGCTGTGGCGAGATGATTAGCGTCAAGGTACCCTCACAGTTTGAGAACCTGCGTTTCTTCATCTCTTATCAGTGCAACTTCATGTACTGGCGCTACTTCATGTGGAACTTTGCAGGTCGTCAGAACGACCTACAGGGTAATGGCGAACTGGAGCATGGTAACTGGATTACCGGTTTCGACTGGTTCGACAACTGGCGCCTGGGCGACCAAAGCAAATTGCCTGACGAGTTGAAGGAGAACAAGGGCCATAACGTGTTCTACTGCCTGCCTCTGATTCTCGGTCTTATCGGACTCTTCTGGCAGTCGCTGGCCAAGCACTTTAACAATGCCAAGGACCAGACAGGTATCCGCCAGTTCTGGGTGGTATTCTTCCTGTTCTTCATGACTGGTCTGGCCATCGTCATCTATCTGAATCAGACACCTTCACAGCCTCGTGAGCGTGACTACGCCTACGCCGGCTCGTTCTATGCCTTCGCCATCTGGTGCGGCATCGGCGTGGCTGCCATCATTGAGTTGCTGAAGCAATATCTGAAGAAACTCAACCCTACCGTTCTGGCAGCAGCCGTCAGCGTACTCTGCCTATTGGTACCCGTACAGATGGCATCCCAGACTTGGGACGACCACGACCGCAGCGGTCGCTACACCTGTCGTGACTTCGGACAGAACTATCTGATGACCCTGCAGGATGAAGGCAACCCCATTATCTTCACCAATGGCGATAACGACACCTTCCCTCTGTGGTATAATCAGGATGTAGAGGGAGTACGTACAGATGCCCGCGTCTGCAACCTCTCTTATCTGCAGACTGACTGGTATATCGACCAGATGCGCCGTCCTGCCTACGACTCTCCTTCTGTGCCCATCACGTGGGAACGTATCGAGTATTGCGCGGGTACCAATGAATATATACGCGTAGAGCCTCAGATGAAACAGGCAGTTCTCGAACACTACAAACAGAATCCTGAGCAGGCCCGCGAGCAGTTTGGCGACGAACCGTTTGAATTGAAGAATGTATTGAAATATTGGGTACGTTCCAAGAATTCTGAACTGCGCATCATACCTACCGACACGCTCTATATGACTATTGACAAGGAGGCTGTCCGCAAGAGCGGTATGATGATGGCAACCGATTCCATCCCTGACCGCATGGTCATCTCGCTAAAGAATAAGAGTGCACTCTACAAAGGCGACTTGATGATTCTTGAAATGCTGGCTCAATGCAACTGGACGCGTCCTATCTATGTGGCAGTCAGTGTAGGCGACGACAACTACATCAATCTTGGCAACAACACGATTACCGAAGGTTTGGCCTATCGTATCACGCCGTTCACCACGACCAATGGCGGTCGTCCTATTGAAGGCGCCAAGAATTTTGATACCAAGCGCACCTATGATAACATCATGCACCGCTTCAAGTTCGGTGGTCTGGAGACACCTGGTCTCTATCTCGACGAGACGGTCATGCGCATGTGTTTCACGCATCGTCGTATCATGGCTAAGCTCGCACTCGAACTCCTCAACGAAAATAAGGACAAGGAGGCGCGTGAGGTACTGGAATTCACAGCCAAGAAGATTCCGACTTATAATGTGCCTCATAGCTACACGTCAGGATCTCTTGACATGGCTCGTGCCTGGGTTGCTCTTGGCGACAATAAGCAGGCCATGAACATCATTAAACCCATGTGGAAAAACTCTGCCCAGTATATGTTCTACTATTGCTCACTCGATGGTATGCGCTTCAAGTCGGCAGAGAATGATGCTGTCATGCACTTCTACATCCTTCAGCAGATAGTCAGCCTGACTCAAAACATTGACAAGGCATGGACTGATGGACGTATAGCAGAGCTCAGTGCCCTAGTCAAGCTGTTTGAGTCAAAGGGTGGTAATCTCGGATATTAATGCGTCATTAAAACCATGTTTATAGAGCAACCCTCCAAGTGGCTACGCTGGCTTTACCCTAAGGCACTTTGGCGTATGGACCCCAACGACAGGTCAGTCTATCTGACCTTTGATGACGGCCCCATACCCGAAGCCACGCCCTATATCCTTGATGTATTGGCGCAATACGGGGTAAAAGCTACTTTCTTCATGGTAGGCGACAATGTCCGTAAGTATCCGGATATTTACCAGCGTGTAGTCAGCGAAGGGCATCGCATTGGTAATCATACACATAACCACATTGGTGGTTTCCGTCATACTATCAAGGAGTATAGCTACAATATTGAGAAAGCCAATGCCTATCTGCATACCGATTTGGTGCGTCCACCTCACGGCTGGATGCGTCTTAGTCAGTATGCCTGGCTCTCGCGTAAGTTCCGTATCGTGATGTGGGACCTTGTCACACGCGATTACTCCAAATGGATGACAGCCGACGATATCCTGGATAATATCAAGCGTTACACCCGCAACGGCTCCATCATCACCTTCCACGACTCCCTGAAGAGCATTGACAAGTTGCGCACAGCCCTACCCGCCTCTATCGGCTGGCTCCAGCAGCAAGGTTACCAGTTCAAGACGTTCGAATAAAGCATACAAAACAAATAAGTCCGGAGTATTCGAAATTACTCCGGACTTATTTTTCAATACTCCTGCTTTATTCTGCAATAAGATGGCATTATTTGTCACCTCTCAGCAGGGACGCTTCTTGGGCAGTTTGAACACATCCTGCACTTCCTTCATCTGAGCCTCGGTCATACCATCGGGCTCTGAACCCATGGCACGGGCGCACATAAAGATGTTGGCAGCCTTGCAGAGCACGTCGGTCTGGTCGAAGGCATCCATGATGTCCTGACCAACAGCAACGGTACCGTGTTTCTCCCACATCACAACATCGTGGGTTTTAATCTGCTCCAAGGTAGCCTCAGCAAGAGCTACTGATGAGGGCAAAGCGTAGGGAACGATGCCGATGCCCAGCGGTGCAAAGGCCAGTGTCTCGGGGATCATCGACCACAGCACACGGGTCATCTCGTCGCCCTTCAGGAATCGCTGGATATGGCTCATAGCCACCAGTTCGATGGGATGCGTATGCAGGGTAGCCTTATAGCATGAGCCCGTCTCCAGCAGATAGTTCTGCAGGGCGAGGTGTGTAGGCAGCTCGCTGGTGGGCACTACTGGCTCGTCGGCAATCACCTCGTAAGAAGCGCAATCGTCCAAGATGCGGATAATGCTACCGTTCTGCATAGGTTCCTTGGCGAGGTCACGCATTCGCTTGCCCGTACCCTTGCAATAGAAGTACTTACCCTTCAACTGGGGCAGAACCATACCAATCTGCTTCACTTCTGAAATGGGCTTCATAGCCTTGCACTCATCGTCCATAAACTCTGTTACATTCACGGTGATGTTACCACCGTTACGCTCAGCCCATCCTTTCTGCCAGAGGTAACCTGTGACCTCCGCAATCTGATAAACAACGGCCTTCAATCCTTCGCGGCCTTCTAATATACTTTTCATTGCGTTAAAAATTTATCACTTTCAAAATATACACTTTCTCACCTTTACTTTCCCTTCCTCACTCCCCTCCCGAATGGGAGGGGATGGGGGTGGGTATTAATTTTAATAATTGTCCCCGTATCTTTCCTTCGTAATGTCATCGAGAGCTCGTCCACGAGTGTTGGGAACACCGAGGAAGCCGACGATAAGTGAAATGGTCAACAGGGCAATCATGCAGAAAGCTGCAATAGTGAAACCCTCGCCGTTCTCACCATAGATGATGGTGAAGATGAGGCCCCAGACGGCTGACAGACCACGGACAATGAAGAACATTAAGCCCTGAGCACCAGCACGGAACTTAGCAGGGAACAACTCAGAGCCCCACAAAGCGTAGAATATCTGTGGCGACGAACCGCCCTGCACACCCCACAGGATGGCAAACAGCCAAAGGCCGACCATACCGTTGACACCGACAGTGACAATGACCAGCCAAGCAGCAATAGCCACGAGAAGTCCAAAGGTGTAGATGGCCTTGTGTGAGGTCTTGTCGATAAGCTTTGAGACAACGAACGTCACAGCAACAATAATAAACCACTGGATGCAGTTCATCCAGTTAGCCTGCTCGTTAGTGACACCACCTGCTGTCTCGTAGATGTGCGGTTGGAAGAATCCCATCACCGATGCCACGAGGTTCCATGTGAGATAGATAGTAGCCAGGAAGATGACGGTGCGAACGGCAATCTTGTTGGAGAACAGCACCTTGATATTGTCGGTCAGTCCGGCTTTCTTGCCCTCAGACTTCGTAAACTCAGCACTCTCCTGTAACTGACGCTGCAGGTTCCAGGCAATGAAAGCCACAACAAACAGGGTGAAGAACACAATACGCGACGAGAAAGCATTAATAGCCTCCTGTGACATATCAGCCCCACCAAACAGATGAGCTATGGACTCTACCCATCCGAAGAGGTAGCCACCAGGGGCAAAGAGCATACCGAACAACAGAATACACATCGGTCCGAAGCCCCACGACATCTGCGAGATACAGATGTTACGGCCACGGTTATTAACCTCGGACGATTCGCTGATATATGTCCACGATGCCGGGACTCCCACACCTACGGAGATACCCGTCACCAAGAAGCCAGCCAGCAACATGGGGAAATTCATCGAGAACATAATAAGTAGTACGCCCGTCATATAGACCAGCAGGTTGTAGGTAAAGATGAACTTACGACCATACTTGTCGGCCAGGAAACCACCGATGATGGCACCGATAGCTGCACCTAAGCAGTTAGCCGAAATGAAGTTTAGCCAACCTAAGTGTACCTCGGTTAAACCCAGGTAGTTCTGCCACAGCGTCAAACCTGATGCACCAGCCACAATGGCACCTGCATCAAGATAATTGGTAAGAGACACCGCAATAGTGCTCTTCAAAGAACCAGAATTTGCCATGATGATGAATTATCTGCAAACAACGTCACACTCAATATTGAAAATCTTTGCCACCTTCAGGATGGTGTCGATATGATGACCTACGGCAGCTGCCATGTGGTGGGTAGGACCTGCCTCGCTCCACTTGTTGACAAACTCGCGGCAACTCAGAGAGAACTTGGTACGCATATTGGTGTCGCCGAATGTGAAGATAGGACCTTCCTCGTTGACACCCTCGGCAGCAACGAACTTGAAGACGCCGTTCTTATCCTGCGTAATAGCCAGATAGGTAACAGGACCCGTGGGAGGATAGAACTGGGTGAGGTAACCGCCGCCGGCCTTGCCATGGAATACAGGCACTATCTTCATAGTCGGCTTCTTGGCCTGCGAGATGTCGAAGTCACCAGAGCCTGAGTGGCCGATGATACAGATATCCTTCGGGAAGTCGATAGAATACATCTCAGCCAGCGTACCTGTGCCGGAAATGGTCTTGAGAATAGACATGGCCATAGCCACCTTCATATCACCCTCGACGGCACATGCCGTATGCTGCTTGATAAGCATTGAGAATGCAGGTATCAGCATCGAGTCGAGCTTGCCTGCGATACCCTGTGCAAAGCCGTCATAGTGGGATGCTATCATGCCCAACTTCTCGTCCTTGACCCACTGCTCGAAAGCTACGACATACTTTGCCATATCCCATACCTTCTCGATGGTACCGCCACCTTCGATGTCGAAGGTATCGAGGATATCCTGAGCCTTGGCCTTGATGGCAGCCTCGTCGGTGATGTTGTCGGCAATTGCCCACATCTTCTCCCAGTCGAACTGCTTGGTATATACGAACATGCGATGATAGAGGTTGGTCTCGTCGATATAGAGGTCCATCATGCCAGGATACGGGCGACCAATCTGTGCGATGTTGGTATCGCGGAAGCGGCGACGTACCTGTGCAGCACGACACCAGTCCTCAATTTCAGCCTGAACGCCTGGGTCACCACCCTCTACGACGCCAGTGATGACAGCAGAGCGCTTGCCGGCACGATTTAAGTCGGCCACCATTTCGCCAATGGCTCCGCAGGCATACAACTCGCCCAGCCATGTAGGAATGTCGGTCTTGGCATAGTCGGGAGCCAGCTTCTTCTGCAGGTTCACGATAACGACGGGAACGTCGAGGTCGCGAACGGCAGGCAACATGTTATAAGATGTGCAGTAGGTTAGCATCTGCAGGATGACGAGGTCAACATCGGCAGCACGGAACTTGTCGCCGGCAGCCATTGACTGTTCCTTAGTGGTCACCATGCCGCCATCGATAATCTCGATGGTGCTGGGCAACGTCTTCTTGAAAGCCTCGTACTGTGCCTCGAATTCAGGAACTAACTGTGGGAACTGTGGCAGGTAAGCCTGCAGCGCGATACTGAAGACACCCACCTTTGCTTTTGTTTCTACTAATGGTTTTGCCATAATGATTTGTTATTTTTGATTTGTTACTTTTAGATATTTCTCGTAAGCTTGATCCCATACCGCTTTGTCGCCGGTAGGATGATATGCCACCATGTCAACACTGTTGGCAATGATTTGGCGCATCTGCCAGATGTCGGCTACGTCGCCACTGGCCTTAGCCTGCAGCATGATGTTGCCAATCGCGGTACATTCCTGCGGTCCAGCCAGCACCTCGACATTACAAGCATCGGCAGTAAACTGGGTGAGATACTTATTGAGCGAGCCACCACCAATAACATGGAGCACGTTAAGATTGAAAGCTGCAAAATCCTTCAGCCAACCAAATACCTGACGATATCTCAATGCCAATGAATCGAAGATGCAACGACATATCTCGGCAGGTGTCTCAGGCACTGCCTGTCCCGTCTCGCGGCAGTATGTCTGGATAGCCTCAATCATCGATGACGGATTGGCAAAGGCCTTGTCGTCAGGATTGATAATCGAACGGAATGCTTCAACCTGCATGGCAGAGCCTTGCAACTCGGGATGGCTCAGTTTGCGAACCTCCTCAGGCCACTCTTTACGGCAACGCTCATAGAGCCACATGCCGCAGATATTTTTCAGGAAACGTGTGGTGCCCTCGATACCGCCCTCGTTGGTGAAGTTCAAGTCGTAACTGCGATCATTGATGATAGCCTCCTTGGTCTCGATACCCATCAGACTCCACGTACCACTACTGAGGTAGGCAAACTGTTCGTTCTTAGCAGGAACAGCAGCAACTGCTGCACCCGTATCGTGACCAGCCACGGCTATCACAGGAACAGGCCCCAGGCCCGTCATCTTCTGAACCTCGTCTGTCAGCACACCAATCTGTGTGCCAGGCTGTACCATTCGTCCAAACTGGCTGCGCTTCATGCCTACACTCTCAATGAGTCTGTCGCTAAGGTCGCCAGTTTTCGGGTCGAGCATCTGCGATGTCGAGGCAATCGTATATTCGCATACTGCTTCGCCCGTCAGCATCCACGACAGTGCATCGGGAACAAACAGTACCTTCTCAGCCATCTTCATGGCTACATTGCCATCCTGCTGCATGGCATACAGTTGGAACAGCGAATTGAAGTTCATGAACTGGATACCAGTGATATCATAGACTTCACGTTGCGAAACAACTTTCTCAAGATATTCCTCCATGCGTCCAAAGGTATGCGGGTCACGATAGGCCATAGGATTGCGCAGAATAGCGCCATCCTTACCTATGAACACGAAGTCGACACCCCAGGTATCGATACCGATACTGGTCAGTGTGATACCACGACGGGCTACCTCCTTCAATCCGCGAATCATCTCGAAATAAAGTGCATAGATGTCCCAATAGAAGTGGCCTCCCGTCTCAATCAGGTTGTTGGGGAAACGGGTCAGTTCCTCCTGTTCCAACTTGCCGTCAGCCAGTGTGCCCAAGATGGTGCGACCACTGGTAGCACCCAGGTCAACGGCAAAAAAGTATTTCTTGTTTTCCATATTGTTAGTAGGTTTTATCGTTAATCTTAACGTTCTTGAGGGTAGTGGCCTCTATCATGGCGGGATCAAAAGCATTCTTCTGATCCTGCACATCGATATTCTCGTAATTGAAACGAACAAGTTTGTATTTGTCCGATGTACCCACGTCGAAGAAGTTCTTGCACGACATCTTGATGTTGCGCATGGTGATGTCGTTACACTGCGACAACGGCATATCGGCACGGTCCTGCGGCTTGAAGAACTGTGTCCAGGGGCGCACTACGAGGAACGAGCCCGTCTGTCCCGTCAGGTCCTCGACGGTCACGAATTCATAGTGCTGCGGGGTGTCGGGGCGCATTTTCAGCCACAGCACACGGGTGGCATTCACCACATGGCAGCGACGCAGAATGACGTTACGGTCGTGCAACGATTCAGAACCCAGGGTCAGACACCCATGCACCTTACCATAAGTACAGTCTTCTATCAAAATACGCTGGCAGTCGCCATTCGTCTCGTCCTTGTCAGCCCACGTTCCCTTACCGCCTTTCAGCACCACGGCATCATCGTTCACATGCATGTAGCAGCCTTTCACCAGCACGTCGGTGCACACATCGATGTCAATGGCATCCGATGACGGGGCACCGCGCTTGGGGTCGCCCGTCCAGATATTCTCAGTGGGAGCGAAGATATAACAGTCCAGATAGCGCACATGGTCGCTCTTATAGACATGGTTCGTCCAGAAAGGCGAATTCATCAATTTCACGTCCTGAACCGTCACATTCTGACAATTGGAGATATAGGTCAGACGCGGACGCTGGGCATCCTTGTTGGTACACTGCGGATTCCACTTGCGGCGAATCCAGAATTCCTGCCAATAGTTCAATCCATTGCCATCGATAATGCCGTTGCCGGTGATGGTAAAGCCATCCAGTCCGTCGGCATTCACCAGTGCGCAGAAGTAGGAACAGGTTTCGCCCTCGATGCGTGTCTTCATCCATGGGAAATCAATAATACGGTCAGAGCCTTTCAGTTTTCCAACCACATGCAGGTGCGTACCTTTTTTGAAAAACAAAGCACCTGAGAGGTATGTGCCTTCGGGAATTACCACGACGCCCCCACCCTCTTGCGAGCAACGGTCTATCACAGCTTGGATTTTCTGGGTCTGCACGATGGTTGAGTCCTTGACCACGCCATAATCAGTAATCACATACTGACGTCCAAGGGTGGCAACGTCCACCTTTGTACTATTCTTAAACCATGCGTCCATCGGTGTACCATCAGGCCATACTTCCTGCTGTTCAACTTTAGTTTTTTTGGTTTTCTTCTTGGCAGCCAATACATCAGTAGGACCTACCGTCATGGTAAGCGCTACAACCACTGCCATCATCAGCATTCTTTTCATCATGTTTGTTCTAGTAGCTACAAATTGTCGTTTTGTGGATGCAAAGATACAAAATAATTCTTATACGTGACACAAAATGGTCTTCAAATTATAGTTTTTTTTCAATCCGGCATGGTATCACGTCAGATTTCAGAGTCGGCGACTTAGCAGTCATCGTGACGTTGCCGCTGACCACGACCATACACTTGCCGAAGAAAGCCTTGCGCTTGGGCGACGTAAAACGCTCCATCGAGGTCTGGCAGCCATTGTCCGTACCCAGTATCCTGCCATTGCCTTCGCCAACGAAATAAATCATATCCTCGGCCCATGGACAAAGGTTACCGTCTTTGTCCACCACCTCAGCAGTGATGAAGGTTGTCGTCTTACCCTGATAATCTACTGACAGGCGGATGCGCTCTGGTGCGCCAGCAGTCCTGATGGTTTGTTCGCCGACCACACTGCCATCCTTACGCGCCACAACCTTTACCTCACCAGGTTCAAACGTCACACGCCAGCCTACATGGTATTCAGTACATAATTGAGAATTGAGAGTTGAGAATTGAGAATTATGATTACTTTTACGACGGACACCCTGACTCTTGCCGTTGACAAACAACTCTACTTCGTCGGCATTGTTGTAGTAGCACCACATGTCAATTTCGTCGCCAGGAATCCAGTTCCAATGTGGGAAGAGGTGGAGCACAGGCTTCTGCGTCCACTCACTCTGATACATGTAATAGACATCCTTGGGGAAGCCTGCGAGGTCGATGATGCCGAAATAGCTTGAGCGGGCAGGAAAACCATAGGGTGTAGGTTCACCGATATAGTCGAAACCCGTCCAAATATACTGTCCACCAACGTAGGGGGTATGCTTTACCACATCCCACATCTCCTCATGGGTACTCGACCATGAGGCATGCATATTATCGTAGGCCGAGCACATGTACGAAGGATCGGTATAAGGCAGCCACCATTGTTCAGGGGCCGTATAGATCTTGTCCGAAGGCATCATATAGTAGCCACGCGTCTGCAACGCACTGACACTCTCTGAGAAAATAAAGGGCTTGTCAGGGAAGTTCTTAGGCACATCCTTCGCCCACTGATGATGGTAGTTGAAACCGATGATATCAATCGCACCGCTCTTAAAGAGATGATTATTGGGCGAAGGCTCTTGACAACCTGCCGTGATGGGACGCGTGGTATCGTAGCGCTTCACTATCTCTGCCAAGTGTTGGGTCATCAAGCTTTGTACGGAGCGTTCGCCATCCTTAGCCAATGTCGAGGCGTCATGCCCTGCATTCAGAATCAGGTTGGCTTGTTCGAGCGTCAGCGTGTCAGCCTCGGCAGACGACCACTGTTCCAACACCTCGTTGCCTATTGACCACATAAGGATAGACGGATGATTACGGTCTCGCAGGACGAGGTCGCTTAAGTCGCGTTCATGCCATTCATCGAAGAATCGGGCATAGTCGTTCTGCGTCTTTCTGCGTCGCCACATGTCGAAACTTTCGTCCATCACGATGAGTCCCATCGTGTCACACATATTCAGCAGTTCGGGGGCTGGTGGATTATGCGACGTGCGAATACTGTTTACACCCATGGCCTTTAGCTTGGTCAACTTACGATGCAACGCATCCTCGTTCAGTGCTGCACCCAGACAACCTAAGTCATGATGTTCGCAGACACCGTTTAGCTTGAAGTTCTTGCCATTCAGCCAGAAACCCGTCTTGGCATCGAAGCGGAAGTCACGGAAACCCGTCGTGGTCTCTACTTCGTCAACCACCTTACCGCCAACAATCAGTTGCGTGCGTACCTTATAGATATAAGGGTCCTCACAAGACCACTTCCTTGGCTTCTTGATGCTGGCAGGCTTGCCCGTAGCATCCAGCCACGTATTCTTTACCGTAACCTTTTGCTTGGTAGGATTCTCGTAGTCCACTTCCACCTTACCATCGTGTACATACACGCCCCAATGCTTTACGTGTACAGGATGCGTCTTCGTGAGCCACACATGGCGATAGATGCCACAGCCACTATACCAACGCGAGTTTGGTTGGTCGCTATTGTCTACCCGTACCGCCACCACATTCTCGCCTTCTTTCACGTATGGCGTAATATCATATTCGAACGAACTGTAGCCGTATGGCCGGTTCCCGACTTTCCGGCCGTTGACATAGACAGTCGAATTCATATACACCCCATCGAACTCAATAAAATAGCGGTTATTGGCTGTTGATTCACGGTTAATGGTAAAGTGCTTACGATACCAGCCTATCCCACCTGGCAATGCACCTCCAGAGGCGCCACTGGGATTACCCACATAGAAGTCGCCCTCTATGGCCCAGTCGTGAGGCACGTCGAGCCGCCGCCACCAAGAATCGTTATACTCGGCCTTTGCCATCTGGGCAGAGTCGCCCAGCAGGAAACGCCAGTCTTTGTCAAAGTTCAGTCTCTCGCGTGCCTCTGCCTGCAGTCCCATCAGCGTCGACAACAGACACACCAAAAATGCCAGTCTTTTAGGTTTCATCATGCATCTTACATCTTCCATCAGCCATCCCTAACGTTCTTTTCCTATTTTACCCAGTCAGGATCGAAGTGGCTGGTGCTTGTAACGCCCAAAGATACCACGCTCAGTGGCTGTCGTTCTCACGTCATCGACGACAATGGCTATCGAATCATACTCGCAGAGAACGGTGGTGCGTGCCAAGTCTTTCAGTTCCAAAGGTCTAGAATTATCAGTACGGCATTTGCGTTGTTTTGTCAGTTTCATATTCATACTATTTTAAAAGTTTTAGACTGCAAAGATAATCATTTTCGTTCTAAAAAGCAAGCAATAAAGCAGAAAAAAAGCTATCACATAAAAACTTTTTTTTAAACTTCAGCAGTCGCTCTACTGCCTTTCCTTATGTACCATAATTAGTATTTCGCTCAATTTAATCAACTTTCTCACGCTTAGAATTGAAAATTTTTTCTCATTTCCTTCGCTTAATCGAAATTTTGCACTATCTTTGCAAAAAGATTCTATGCGAATGGCAGATAGTAAGACTATTTTTCACGGCAGCAATTTGGTTGTTAGCATTCAAAACAATGATTTATGAAAAACGTATTCTTTCCTGAGGACGAGATCAGCACAGACGACTTGTATTTTGTTTGCTATATGATTGAGCGGGTAGCACGCCAGTTGAAGCAACCTAACAAATATGTAGCAAACAAGATGGGCCATGATGAGTTGGCTAAGAAATTGTCACTGGCAGATACGCTACATTCAGAAAATCCATTGGCTGTAGTGGATGACTGGATAGACGAATACCAGTTACAATCAGGGGAATTCGATATCACAAAAGTAGATGCCGAACTTTGTCCGAACATTCCTACGGCAACACAAATGGGAAAAGTTTATAAGCGTCTGATTCTTAATACCATCCAACCAAGTGAAGATTACGCTGATGCCATTCTTCGCGTCTATAACAATCCCGTCTGTGAAGTCATCGACAACTACAATACCAGTGCCTATTACGAGCCATCGCCTTACATCGCTCGCAGCTACTATGCAGGAGGCTTTGTATAAAAAAGGGGCATAGTCCATAATCCCTAAATCCGTAGCTCCTTAGTTCCGAGCTACTGCTTCACATCGTTTCACATTGCATCGCCACACTTTGCACCTTCAGGTCAAAGAAGCCTTGTGAAACCTATATTTTTCAAATTTTTGTTTAAAAACGTATTACTTTCAATAATTCTTCGTATATTTTCGCTTTGCGAGATTTAGAGCCCCTTGATAAGGGACGGCTATAATGCAGGGATAAAAATAATTCGAGATTTATTTGGTATTTAGCTCACTAATTCGTATCTTTGTGGACGCAATGCTCAATGTTGGGCAAGCATAACTAAAAACGATATTCTTAATTCTCTTGGAGTATTGCAAAAAACTATTGAGGTCGGACACATTATGTCCGCACCTCCCCATACCTTTGCACCCAGAAACTAAAAATGGAGAATTAAAGATATGAAGCAGTAAAATATGATAAAGTATATGAGATTACAGATTCCTTACAACGAGTTTGAGCAATTACTCAATAAGTATTTTCAGCAGAAGTTGATTAGCCAGATTAATTTGGCGTATGGAGATGAGAGCACCATACAGGTGAGTGCCGTAGTTAAAATAAAACTAAAGGTTATGGAAGCAACTGTTCCTGTTAAAGAAAATGTCTCTGTTAAGAAGGTGGATGGCAGTGACGTTACGTTGACACATCAGACAGGAATGGCTATTGGTCTGAAGTGGGAACAGGTATTGGAATTGTGTGAGGATGTTGTTAAAGACATGCTGGAGGTACAAGACAATAATACACTGTTAGTTCATCTCGATAAGATTGACAAGCTGAATACTATCTTAGAGAAAGTGGAAATGCAAAGCATCAGTTTTGAGCCAGACTATATCAACTTGTGCTTTGTGTTGAAGTAAAATAATAATGGTGATAAACAGACAGATTATGACATTAGATATTGTAACTAAAGGTATCCCGTTCCTCCACATGGCTATTGTTACAGTCATGGTATTTGCTGGTGTCCCCAGAATCTTTTCCTATACAGCATTGCTTTGGGGCGCATGTGCCATCATGTCGATTCCCCTCACTGAGGAAGATTTCTACTTGAAATTTCCTTCCCTATGGCGATACAGACATCTGTTTGCTTTGGGAATTTGCTTTATGATTTCACAGAGTGTTTAATTTAAAGAATAGTAATTATGACAAAAGATGAAATGAACAGTCTCGTTGACAACATGTCTGATGAAGAAAAGGACATGATGTTCAAAATGATAGTAGAGTCTATTGGATTTGATGAGTTTCGTAAACAGCAAGCCTCTTGGTTTGAATTGAAGGATATTCCTTATAAACTGATTGAGTCAGAAGAGGTGCCAAACACCCCACTCATGCGCAATTTCCTGTACACATTTGAGTTTTGCCGTCGCCGTTATGTCGTAACGGATGATTTCGACAATTATTATTTCGACAATGACAAATTCCTCTTCCTCCTTCGACACAATTTCGGTATCGGAGTAAATCATGATGCAGAATGGACGCTTGAAAGCATGAAGGAACTGATGCTCTATATCGAGGCAGAAACGAAACCAGAGTACAGAGAGATGCTGAAAGTTGAGATGGAGAACTACGATAAGCAGAGGCAGGAACTCTTAGACCTGTTTGTATTCTGTAACAAGCAGAAGAAGTTGCACTTTGACAGTAATCCTGCCTTTACGGATATAGATTATAATGAGTTGAATCAGCATCTTTACAACGATTACCACATCTATCTCTCTGCAGCAGACCGTCGTACGCTGAATACAGTAGGCCG
>JAEEGJ010003257.1_pt1 | contig 64517 bp, 66 predicted proteins | sample 8958761 | NCBI WGS metagenome assembly JAEEGJ01 (sample SAMN16246546, study PRJNA631951) | gut metagenome | biome: gut microbiome; feature: rumen; material: RS-attached | host: Bos | place: Iran: Karaj | collected 2018-10 | reverse complement strand
TCGCCCAAGCGGCCTATGCGGCTGTGGATATAGATAAAGTTGAATTAGCCGAACATGTAAACGGCGACAAACCGTGCCTGAATAATTATAGCAATACTGATCGCGCCATCGACGGCATAGCGGAGACGATTCGCTTTTACACTGGCAAAGGTTTCAAGCGTAACCAAATTACGATTTTAACTGTTAAAACCCTCAGTAAATCCATCCTAGCTGGGCGAGAATCCGTGGGCGGCTATCGCCTGTCGGTTGACGGTAATGGTGACGGTATACTGTTTACCACTGCTAGAAAATATAAGGGCCTTGAAAGTGACATTGTCATCATAGTCGATATTGACGGAGACGTGTTTAGCGACGACAAGGCTAAATGTGTATTCTATGTCGCATCGAGCCGCGCTAAGCATTGTTTAACTTATATTTCCGTATTGGACGAAGGCGATATGGCGAAATTGATTGAAAATCTCGGCTCTCGGCCTTCCAATAACCCATCTAAAGATCTTGCCAATTTACTAAATATCCAAGTATCCGAAATTGAATAGCTAAAGGCTTTTTATTGTCCCCTCAACAATCTCCTTCAACCTCTCCTTATCATCCACCTCATCCACCAAATACATCGGCTTGGTGCCTTCGTAGGGCAGGGCTTCGCACATGCCAAAACTATTATTTCCAGATGTAATCTTCACTAGCAATCTATCATCATAGATCCCACCAAACAGCACTCCGTCTGCATATAGTAAAAATTCACCCATCATCGGCCGGCAAGTAATTCCCGGTACTAAAGATAATTGTTCCAAAATATAGTCTCGGTATTCTTTTGTACTCGCCATTATCCGCAATTCTTCTTGTGTGCTTTCAACTTTTTCATCGCCCAATCATAATGTGACGACAAACAACTCACGAAATACGATCCCAATACCGAGCCGCCGACCCACGGATACATGCCTTTAGTAAATAGTTGTTCTTCGCTCAGACTTTCTGCTAATTTCATCACATCCGCATGTGATTTCTCAAACATTTTGCGCGCATCGGCTAGCGTTGTTTTCTGATGCTTCTTCCAATATTCCACGTTCATATCACCGTAAGTTTTCCAAGTATATGGCTCCGGCAAAAATGGTGCATTGCCGCCTTTATTTAAATTTGTGTCTACAAATTCTAATAGCATGCGGTGCCATTCGTATAAATGCACCCAAATATCGCGCAAGTTTTTATCGCGGCCCCAATGGCGCTCTTTCTTTGACGGATCGCCCGAGAAATCAAACTCAGTGTTCATTTCTTTCTCGCTCATTCCGTCCGCCATTTCAATCAGCTTGGCGTAATATTCTGCACCAGCTTTTAATAAATCTGCTTTATTACGTGGTCGTGGCATTCTAGACTCCTGATTCTTAACTAAAATATTACACTAATGATACCACGCGGAGGTGGTCAAAGGTGGCAACAATTGACATTTAATAATAATTATTATAAAATACATACAACCGTGCCCGAGCACGTAAATTTTATATTTAGGAGGAGGGTAAATATGCTCATTAGTAGAACGCAAATGACCGGGTCGATAATCGAGATAGTTCGCGCCGCCTGTGTGGAGCTGGGTATTACCCATGGCGCCATCGGTGTCGGCGTTGAGCTGGCGGTTAGAAACAGGGCGATGTTTGAATGGTTCGAGTCCCCCGAAAACGCGAACCTGGAGCTGTCGATCGCGTCGATAACTGGCGATGGTGATACGCTTTGCTATGACAAGGACGGCAAAGTTACCGAAAACGGCGCTGGCATCGTTATGGGGATGGTTGCTGGACTCCAGCGTTGGGTTACCATTTGCGAGAGGGAATATCGTCTGCCAATAACACGCGATATATACACCTCTGCCGCAATACCGGATGATAGTATTATGCCCGGAGATTCAAATCGCAAAGGTGCCGTCGCGATCAATGTCGGTATGCTTGACGGCATAGGCTGTGCTAGGCATGGCCGCAAAGCCTTCACTGTTTACGTTGCCGTCGCTGGTGGTACCGATGAAGAGAATGAGAAGGCCGCCTGGAGTGCACTCGGCTATATCCGCGATGAAGTTATTGATTACAAGGATGGCTTCATGCTGGAAAGGATATTCTACGATCATTGAACGAGATGCGCGCTCTGATCACGTTCTGTGCGCCCCGACTCTCTAGTCGGGGCATTTTTCATGTTATTGACAAGTAAGCAAGACCATGATATTATAATGAAGCATACTAGCAATAGTGTGTAGTACCTTGTTGTGTTGTTTTTTTTCTTAAGGGAGGAATTATGGCAAAAACCGAGATTATTCGTTTTGCTTCCACCTCTACCGAGACTGTCAATGTTGGCGGTCTCAACCTAACCGTGCATTGCGCCTTTCGTATAAATGAGAACGGGCGCAAACAGGTCTACTTCACCCACGAAGAAGCGCTCGCATTCGAGGAGGAAATGAAGCACTTCGGCTTCAGACTCCCGACGATGACCGAAATGATGCAGTTTACCGTCGTGAAGGCTAGCCCTGCTGGAAAGGATATTCTCCATTCTGAGAAGAAGGGATATATCTCCGCCAGGACGGGCAAGCTGACTGATCCGGATGTGGCCCGCTTTTGGCTCTCCGATGTGGAGAATCCTGGAAATGCAGAATCCATCGTTGACGATGGATATAACCGGCCTCAACTGCTTCGCACGCCCAGAAACTACCGTCTGACGGTTCGCTTCGTTTACGACGAATCGCTGCTGAAGCGGTAGGGCCTGGTCCGCATCTGCGGCGCAACAACACACATTACAACCCACCGTAAGGTGGGTTTTTTCTTGGTCATTTATCGGCGTTTTCCCAATTGATGCAAATTTCATTATAATAATACCAATGATTATATTGGCTAGAATTATAATTTCTGCGGCGCTTGTTTGGCTGTTTTTGCTCTGCCGCAGGACGATACATAAGATGGCAAAAGCTTCGATGTATTCTTATCGCATTGTATCTTTGCTTGGCTTGATGATTTTCTTGGCTGGCTGCTTAGCTCTCGAACTAATGCGCATTGCAGGTAATGTTTGTTACTACGACCAGCTTAATCCTGATTTCCTGATGGATCTATTTACTAGCATTACAAGTGCGATTACGTCGCTAATCTACATTTCTTTTATTCCATCGATACTTTTTTCATTCTTTTTGCTTATCGCAAACATCGTTTTACTCATTAAAGAAGGGCGTTCTTTGCATAATATGTTTGGCGTTATGCTTGGCATGGCTTTAGTTCTTGGATCGCTCGGAGTGATCAATATATATTTGATGCTAGATCATGTTATGAATGTGCATTCATACTTTGGTTTTCATTTTTCGCTAGCGATCGAAAATATATTTGCAATAGTGTATGTCTATTTTGAATGCATGATGTTGGCGACGATTTATGTTTCTCACAAAGCCATACACCATAAAGCACCCCACGATAAGTCCTATATTATAGTTCTCGGCTGTCGCGTGCGCGAAGATGGTTTTCCCGGTGGCGTATTACGTAGGCGTGTCGAGGCGGCTATTAAATTCGCCAACGAACAAAAGAAAGAAACCGGCAAGGCTCCCGTCCTGATTTTCTCAGGCGGAAAGGGTAGTGACGAGCCAATTTCGGAGGCGGAGTCTATGCAAAAATACATAATAGCGCAAAAATACGACGGAAAGATTCTGCTAGAAAATAAATCGACAGACACCTATGAGAATTTCGAGTTCTCGAAGAAGCTAATCGAGAATGCGCAAAATATCGCATTCGCGACGACGGATTTTCATGTTTTTCGTTCTGCCGTATACGCTTCGCGGATGGGATACCGCAAAATTGAGGGCATCGGCGCAAAATCACCTTGGTATTTTTACTATAATGCTTTAATTCGGGAATTTATCGCCAACCTACAATACGAATGGAAGATGCATATATTTAATATTCTGACCATTTGTATCTTTATGATTTCGGTCATCATTTTCAGCTATACATTTAATATTATGTAAGCTTAGGCTTTCTTCCATCTCTTCAAAGTCGGGAAGATTTTAGTGCAATATTCCTTCATCTGTTCATTAGTCATACCGGCTTGTTCACCAAACTTTGAGCACATCTCGATATATTCTTCCATGGAAACTTTATCGATAAACTCGCCGTCTTTATAGCACCATTTACAGTAATCTTTATTAATACTGCCATCTTTTTCAGTTGAGTACATATCTTCTGATGTTAGTGGCATTGCGCAACTTTGACAAATGTTTTGTTCCATAAAAGATCCTCTATTTACTTGTTACTATTATAGCAACGATTTAAAGCCCGCCAATAGCTTCCGTACGCCTTTGTCCGCCTTGGCAACTTTATTGCGAGAATCTTTGACTACGAATTTATCCAAAGTTGCTAGAAGGGCGGGGAGCAGAATCAGGATAATCAAGGTTGCGCAGAATGTCCCTAAGGAAATTGCCTGGCAGACTGCTGCTGCAATCGCCGTCGCAAAGTTGCCTACAATTGCCGTTACGATAATTAAAATCGAGGCCGACGTAAGGATAGCGTTTATTGAACGATTATATGTATTTATCAGCGCATCGCGGATACCCATTTTGAAGTAGCTTCGATTCTCCACGTAATATGAAGTAAACAGAATTGCATAATCAATTGTTGCGCCCATCAAAATTGATTGAACAATGATTAACGCAATGAAGAAGATACGTGAACCAGTCAATGACAAATAGGCCATCACAATATAAACTGCGCATTGAATCACAAGTACTAGCAACGTTGATACGAAGAACGACTTAAAAGTGCAGACTACGACCGCGAAGATTGCTAGCATGGTCAGAATCGTAATGAAATTCATCTCACTACTAAATGTTTGCGACATTTCGTAGGCCATCGCCGAATCTCCCACCATGTAATAATCGATTTTATTACGCGGTCCAAGCTCGCTCTTCAAGTCACTAATCAGGGCAAAAGTCTGATCGCCTTCAGCTGGTATGTTTGATTCAATTAGCGCACGATAATGGCGCGGTCCGACTAATAAATCTTTTGCTTCGTTAATTGTTTTGTGGCCGTCATTAATTTTCTCGCGCATTTCATCATCGATACGTTCCGCAAAGCGCCCATCTGGCAAAACTTTGTCTGACAGGAAGTTGATAAACTTTTCAACCGTCAGCGTCCAGTTCTTGTCGCAATCATAGAGCGAACCGTGATATAGATAAGCTAGAAATAGTTGGTTCTTATCTACGTTATTAGCCAGCGGTAAAATTGCGCGATACAACGCTTCATAATTATATGTATTTCCATTTGCCGCAGCACGCATGAGCGTTGCGATTGTATGTAGTTGTGTTTGCTCATTCTTGCCTAAACGATTCGCATAATCTGGGTTAGGCAAAACTTTCTCATCGATAAAATTAATCAACGTTTTTAGTGAGATTCTTATATTCTTATTTTCGTAACGATAATTATAAAGCGCATAAACGAGTTTAACTTTTACCGAATCAAGCGTAAAAGTCTGCGCCAAGCTCCCAGCTGAATACTTAGTGTTTTGATTATTCATAATATATTGCACTAGACTTAGCTGCTTAATCGTTCCGCTTGAAAGCGCATTTTTTAGCTTCGCGTCATTTTGGTGTTTGAGCAAGAAATTCACTAATTCACGCGGGGAAAGTCTGATGGCGCTAGAAGTCGTCTCGGCTTGGTATAGTTTGTAGATATTCTTCAGTTTTGCTAGCTTATCATCCAAATTGACCTTTTGACGTACGGCGATAATTTTATCGTTCAACTTTTGAGCAATATCAAGGATAGTCTTTTTATCTTCCTCGCTAAGGCTATCGAATAATTCTGGATAATTTGACTCCAGATTATTTAGCCAATTAGTCGTTTGGTCTAGAGCAGCATTTAGCTTTCCGGCGGCTGTTGCAATATCTGAATAGGAATATTTCTTTGTTAGTATTTGTTCTGCCTCGTTTGTTTTTGCGACTAATTCCACGCGCACCTTTGTGATTTCTGGCGCTAAGCTTTCTTGTGTTTCTGCAGGCAATTTTGCTACGGCCTGATCAAATAGGGCAGGCGTATTTTTTAGTTCGCTAACTCTTGTTTTAATCGTGGCGAACTGTGTTTTTAATTGCGCAACTTCATCCGCCGATAGTCCCATTTCGTTAATGACATTCTGATTAGAAAGCGCAAAACTAATCAGCTCTTCAATCGAAGCAGTTGCCGTTGGCGTGCTGGTTGTCGTGTAACTATAGTAAGTCAATAACTGTTCGAGCGTCTTTTGATTAATCCCGAAAATGCTCGAAAGCTCCGCAACGGTCTTTGGCGTATCGGTAATATTCTTATTGCTAAACGTTTTTAGCTTGGCTAGATCTGCCCGTTGTGCCGGTGTGACCATGCTAGCATATTTTGAATTCGACAAAATATCATTCGTCACAAACTGCGCAAACTCGTATAGCGTAAGTTTGGTTGGAATATTCTGCTCTGACAAGTACAAGACGTAAACGTCATCCAATTTCTTACTGTCCACGCCTAGAATATTTGCAATATCTTGTTTGGTGCGCGGCTGATTGACTTTAACTTGATTTGTGAAGTTCGAAAAACGATCAACTTTCGCTACGGTATCTTTCGAAACTGCATCCGCAAAGTTTTTGTTTGGAAACACTTCTTTCTGCAAGAATGTTACCAAATCGTCGAGCGCTATTTCATGCGCATCTACGTCTTTGTAGTAGTGGTAGTAAATCGCCTTCACGAGATAATCTTCCGTTTCAACTTTCTCGCTGCTTAGGCTATTAATCTTTGCTACTAATTCGTTGTATTTCTCTGGCTCATTAATAGTATTGCCGTAGCATAGAACGCGCGTCGTATCTTCGCGTTTATCAAATTTCTTGCAAGCTTCCGTGACTTTATCGTCCATTTTTGCATCATAGACTAAAGCCATTTGATTAGTCTCGTTGAAGACGTCTTTAATGCGATTGTTTTGTTCGGCCGTAAAGTTGATGCCGGTGCTACCTTTTAGAATGATGCTGCCTACGAAGACAAATAAGAATAGCGGCATTGCGATTTTGCGCAAATCATAACTACGCTTACCAAACCAATCCATTTTGAAGTTGAGAGTTTTCTTTTTGGTTTTCTCGATGGCTTTGTCGAAGAGTAGAAGTAGTGCTGGTAGGGAAGTAAAAATAGACACCAAGCTCAATATCACGCCTTTGCTGAGCACGAGTCCCATATCGCGCCCAATGGTGAAGCTCATAAATACTAGCACGATTAATCCAACTACCGTCGTGACGGAACTTGATGAAATTGCGCCAAACGAATAGCGCATCGCGCGGCGCATGGCGGTCTTTTTGTCTGGATGGTCTGGCTTTGCTTTTTCTTGTCGATAGCGTGTCGATAACATGATGGCGTAATCCATCGATAATGCCATTTGTAAAATAGCCGAAATTGCATCAGTGATATGCGATACGCTCGGAAAGATGATATTTGTACCTTTATTGGCAACTACGGCCAACAATATTGCAAATAGGTACAGCCACGGTTCCACCCAAGATTTACTCATCAAAAGCAGAATAACCATCGCACAGGCAACGGCTAGTATTGCGACATGTAGTTTCAGTACTTCGCCGTTAAAGTTGTAAACTTGGCCAGCCTCTTCGACTTCATATTTGTCTTTATATTCATCGTGAATAGCATTGTAGACCTGATTTGCTAGCTCGGAATCTGCTGGCGCATTGACATTGATTATGTAGCGAGTGTATTTGTCGCGATTATACGTGTCACTGTCATCGTAATCTACGGATTTTACGCCTTCGATCGATTCGATATGCTCTTTAATTTGCACCTTTTCGTTAGCTGGAACGTCCGTTAGCATCATTTCGTAGCTACTGGTCGCATCATAGCTAAATTCATCGTTCATAATATTCAGGCCCAAAGTAGTTTCCGAGTCGGCCGGCATGTAAGAATAGATGTCTTTATTGATTGTGACTTTAGTTGCCAAAAAACCACAAATTACTACAAGTACCAAAAATACTCCGAAAATGACATAACAATGATTTACGATGAAATCTGATATTTTGCGCATATTTGATTATTATATTCGCCTCTTATAATTCAAAGAAGAACAGTATTATTGCACTATGTCTAAAATTAGACACTATATTGACACATTGTTCAAAGAGTGGTATAATTATACTATGGTTAAAGTTTCTTATCGCAGGGCTACTGATCGAACGCGTCGCAAAATTCGCGAAGCTTTTGCGGACTTATTAGCGAAGCATGGTTCCGTTAAAAACATTACAGTAACTGACTTGGCTGAACGTGCCGAAATCACGCGTGGCACTTTTTATAATTACTACAATAACCTCTACGAAGTTGGCGCCGAGTTGCAAGCCGAACTCGAAGGAGAGCTTTTTGCTGATAGCTACGAATTTAACTCGGTCGACGATATTGAACAGTATGTGAATCAGGTTTTCGCTTTCTTAAAGCAACAAGAGGGTGTTTATCGCCAGCTATTGTCTAGTGATGCTCCGGCCGCTTTTTTAAGCCAACTCGAAATTAGCATGACTCAACGCGTTCTGATGATCTTGCGCAAAAAAGGCATCCATGACAAAAACACAGAATTCGAATTATTGATTCTTACAAATGGCGCTTTTGCTATTATTCGTAAATATTACCGCAATGAAATCGCCGTAAAGCTCGACGACATCCGTGATTATCTTAATCAAAAGCTTCGCGATATGTTCGTGCGCTACGTTAAATAGGCTACAGTAAACCCTTAATATCTTCTTCCATATCTTCTGGCTTGAAAGTCGGATCGAATCGCTTTACTACCTTGCCATCCTTCGCCACTAAAAACTTCGTAAAGTTCCATACGATATCGCCTTCCTTTTTGCAGGTCGTGCTAATCTTCGCTACGGCTTTCATGGCCATCTTATTCTTCATACCCTTTGGTGTTTCTTTTGGCTGTTCCTTTTTCAGTAGGGTATAGAGCGGAATTTCATTTTCGCCGTTTACGTCGATCTTGGCGAATTGGTCAAACTTCGTTTTATATTTTCCAGTGCAGAAACTATGAATCTCGTTGTCGTCGCCCGGCGCCTGATGTCCAAATTGATTACATGGAAAATCTAGCACCTCCAGACCTTCATCGTGATATTTTTCATATAAGTTTTCGAGGCCTTCATATTGTGGTGTAAAGCCGCAACCTGTCGCCGTATTTACAACCAGCAAAACTTTGCCTTTTAACTTTGATAGCTTAAAATCTTTGCCGTCTCTGGTCTTTACCGCTAAGTCGTAAATACTCATCACGTTGGTCCTCCTTTTTCGTCATTATATCAGTATCTATCTCTAATCGGTTTATTATCATATAATAAGCTTATGATTAATATAGTCGCCACCATCTTAATAATATATAGCATTGGTCAAATCGCGCTCGGAATTGCGGTATTAACTGGCAAATTTGAGCCATTACTGCCAGTAGAGCGCAAGAAGCTTCCCGCCAAAGTTCGCAAGAAAGCTCGTTGCCTCAATGGGGTCTCCATGTTGGCCACCAGTGTCATACTTTGCCTGCTTAGTATCGGCATGCTTACTGGTATTAACGCTTTAATCTATATTTCCGCCGTAGCAATGGTGGTGTTTATTATTGTCATGTCAGCTATTAGCCTCAAGACCGAAAGCAAATTTTTTAAATAGCCAAGTTTTCAACTTTTTCAGCATTACTTCAGGCATTTGTCCCATAATTACCTTGTACTATATAAGCATAGGAGATTTATTATGGAAAACAATCGCAAAGATGACATTAAAATGAGAATATTCTCGTTCATTATTGGCGTGCTAGTCGGCGCAATTATTTCGACCAGCGCCTTCATTATTAGCGTCAACGTTCTCGGCGCAAACAAAAGCAGCAACGGTCAACCTTCGCAGATGCAGGGTGGCGGCACCCCTCCAGAAATGCCAAGTGGCGAAAACGGTCAACCGCCAGCCAAACCGGGCGAAAGTAACGACCAAAACAGTAACGAATCCTAGGGAGGCTGTATGAAAAATAAAACTACCTCAACTTGCGTAGTTGCTGTCGTCGTTCTTGCCGTCATCCTGGGCGTAGAGTGGTTCTTCCTTATTAATACCCTTAGCAGTAGTAATAATGCGAAGAACAATAGCGGTCAATCCTCGCAAATGCAGGGCGGCTCCGGCTCGTCCGCGTCCTATTCTTCTGCTAAGGAGATTACGAGTGACGAAGAAATCACTAGCGGCGAATTTGCTTCGACTACCGCTGATGAAAACGCCATCTCTGCATCGGGTAATATCAAGGCTACGCTTTCTGACATTACGGTCACCAAAACTGGCGATTCTGACGGCGGCGACAATACTAGCTTTTATGGCACCAACTCTGCCATTATCGCCAAGAGCGGCGCTAATCTAACCATCAAAAACGCCACTATTACGACTGATGCTAACGGTGCGAATGGCGTCTTCAGTTATGGTGGATCCGCTACGACTAATAATTCGTCCTCGGACGGCACTACGGTCAATATTTCCGATTCCACTATTACTACCAAAAAGAATAATGCTGGCGGCATCATGACAACCGGCGGTGGCACTATGAATGCGACAAATCTCACTATTAATACCGCTGGCACTTCCAGCGCCGCTATTCGCTCCGATCGTGGTGGCGGTACCGTAACTGTCGACAAAGGCACCTACAAAACCACTGGCCAAGGTTCACCGGCCATCTATTCCACAGCGGATATCACGGTAAAAAATGCCACTTTGGTAGCCACCGCTTCTGAAGGCGTCATTATTGAAGGCAAGAATAGTGTTGTGCTTGAGAACGTCGATCTGACCGATACTAACAATACTCTGAACGGTCAATCTACGACAGACAAAAATATCTTCCTCTACCAATCCATGAGTGGGGATGCGGCATCTGGCCAAGCCGTCTTTACTTCCAAAAACTCCACTATCACTACTAATAAAGGCGACAGCTTCTATGTCACTAATACTACCGCTGAGATTAATCTCGAAAACAACAAGATTGTCAACAACGATACGTCTGGCAACTTCCTCCGCATCCAAAAAGATTCTTGGGGTAAATCTGGCAATAATGGCGGCATAGTTACACTCAATCTGACCAATCAATCCGCTGCCGGTAATATCGTGGTCGATTCCATCTCGAGCCTCACTATGAGCCTCAAAAATGGCTCTACCTTCAAAGGAGCTATCAATAGCGCCAACGCCGGCACGGTTTCGCTCAGCCTAGATAAAAGTAGTACGCTCACATTAACCGGCGATACTTACGTCAAGTCGCTTACCAATGCCGACTCTACGAATAGCAACATTAATTTCAACGGCCATAAACTTTACGTCAACGGCAAAGCAATTAATTAACTATTCGACTTTTTCGATAATTAGCTCACTCGAGCCGTCTTCTAGGGAATTGTTACTATCTAAATGATAATGATCATTTCCTTCTTGTTCGGCAAGAGTGGCTAATTGTTTTGATAGCGAAAGCAGGCCCGCCTTATTTGCCGAGATTATTGTCGCGCCATTCTCGATGCGCGTGGATATTTTAAAGTCTTCTGCCCATTCTATCTTCATTTCAAAAACCTCATTTATGTCCTTCCTTATTATAGTTCGCAGCTATCCATTTCATCAGCACGCCCACCACGTATTCGATCTCTTCTTCTGTTAAAGCGCGGCCTTTTGGAATTTTATGCCATTTCTCCAGACATCCCCTACAGCAACATGCGCAAGCGTGCTGCGCAATGAATACTGGATGTCCGCGCATTGGTGTTTGTTTACCGTCGTTCTTGGGTTCTGCTGGCGCTAGGCGTTCGCGAACGAAATCGTTAGCATGACTTCTAATCTTTTCTGTGCCAATACGGTCTATATACTTAATATCTTTCGGCTTTAAGTGAAAACTTGAACGGAACTTTGACCGCGCCAAAGCGGAGAATAGAGTTTCTGTCCCAGATTTTTCTACTACCATAAAATTATTGTACCTGATTACTTGGTGTTATAATGAAGTCTACATTGTTCTTTACTAGACGAATACGAAAGGTAGGTGATAATGCGTGAGCGTAGAGAACGACAGAACGGTAAATGCGTATATTGCGGCCTCTGAAAGGTATATAGAGATCGAGGAGAGGCACGTTGGCGATGGTTCGGGGGAGAAATATCAGAAGCTTGAGCAGTTTATATTGGAGGCATATCAGCCACTGCCTGATGGGGCGAGCATCCTGGAGATTGGCGCTGGTCCTGGCATAGACGCACAGCGCCTTCGGGATAAGTTCGGCTATATAGTTACCGCCAGCGATATTGATGCGCCAGGATTTGTGGACGCCGTCCGCAAACGTGGTTTTGAGCCAGTGGTCTTCAATATCGTAAAAGATGATCCGCCGGGCATTTATGATGGTGTCTTTTGTTGGCGTGTGCTGCAGCATCTCATGCCTAAAGATGTCGAAATTGCTCTGGGTAAAATCTATTCTGCCCTAAGAAACGGCGGCCGCTGCCTCCTAAGCACCATGAATCGTGAGGCGAGTGAGGTTGATTTTCAGGAAATCGACTTTGACGGCGAATATCATATCGGCGCACCGCGCACTTTTTATTACTGGCGAGAATCGGATCTATCCAGACTGATTGAGCAGGCGGGCTTTCGCATCGTACATTCATTCAAGGATGGCGGCAAGCAGGGGAACAAGTGGCTTGTCTACATTCTTGAAAAATAAGGCATCCCCTGGAAACAGGGGATATTTTTTACCACGTTTTTCCCGAATAGTAACTGCCACCACTCCACTCTTTGTATTCGCCTAGCTGCTTCTGCCTTCCTCTTAAGGCGGTAACCTCTCCGTCTTTGAGTTGTTGTTCGATATTTTTTATATCTATATTGGCGGTCGGGTCGTCTGGGTCGCTACCGGGATCCTGCGATGGGTCTTTATTTGGGTCTGCGGAAGGATCTTCTTGTTCTTTCTGGAGTTCATCGATTTCTTGCTCTAATTTTTCTGCCCTGTCGGACTTTCCGCTATTATCATTTTTACTTGCGCAATCGTCTTCGTAAAGTACGTCCTTTGCATTTTGCAGTTTTAGTTTGGCGTTCAAGTCGCCTTTTTTAATCTGCTTAATCATCGAAAGAGACAAGTTGATGCGCACGTCGCAGATACGGTCTTCTGGCGGGTTATTTTTTAAGGCCGCCTCGAACTTTGCCTGAGAATCTTTGAATTCGGCCAACTTATAAAGGCGAATCCCATCGTTGTAATGGACGATATAAGGCTCTTCTAGATTTAGTGCATATAACATTTTTACTAGACTATCAGAATAGTTGCCGTTGTTAATATTAGCTATCAATGCCTCATTTAGTGCTAACGATGCGCCAAATTTTAATAACACAAACCCGACCATAATCAAGAATGCGGCGAGAATCTTTTTAGCCGTCTGCCTACTCATACCTTCCTCCGCCAAAGTTTATTGAATTCGAAGAACAATAACAGTAGAAGCGGTACGGCAAATATATAATATAGATCCATTCCCGTAGGTTTATCGTCCGGCCGAGTGTTACTGGTCGTAAGTTCGGAGATCTTTTTCAATGCTGGGTCTATATCTTTTTGTGATTCCGCATGTATATAATCACCGCCAATATCTTCTGCAATCTTCTTGAGATTAGCCTCATCTATTTTAGATATCGCATAATGGTCGGAGGTGCTCCAATCTGCGCCATAATCGGTGGAATAGTATTTAATATACGGATCTAGACTATAAGTATTGTTCGATTTCATCTTTCCGCCGTTAATGGTGCCATACCCAAGCACTAGGCCATAGTCGAAATGTTCTTTTAGGCTGGCGTAACTCTTTAATGTACTGTCGTCTGTAATTTCACCATCGCTGATGAAGACTAGAATCCTTGTCCTTTCTTCTTCCTTTTTCTCGGCGGATGCCATGATAGTATTTATCGAATCCATTGGCACATTAAGACTTGAACCACGCGCATATGAATTAGGGAGCGGCGCCATGGCTTTGATGGCTGATTCGATCATATTATAGTCATAAGTAAACGGCGCAATAATCGTAGCCGAGTTTGCAAAGGTGATTAAAGAGAACTGCGCTCCGTTCAACTTTTCTAGGATGTATTGCATGTCAGATTGGACCGCGTTTAATCTCGGCTCGTTTCCGTTATAATCCTCCGCTATCATGCTAATTGTATTATCAACCACGAATAGTACATCTAAATCATTAGTTTCGACTTGGGAGCTATCTTTCTCTGGAATCATCGGGCGCAGGCCTATAATTAAAAGCAAAATAATTATCGTAATCTTCGGCGCTAAATACTTTAGTTTGTTTATTGCTGCATCTTTTTTGTCAATGAGGCACGGAATAGTCAAAATGCCAAATAATAAGACGGCAATTACGATTAACGACCACAATGGGATAATGGGTTCCAGCATCATTTCGCCACCTTTCTGCCCAATATGACAATTCCACTAACTCCCAGAAGAAGGATTAAATAGGGGATTAATGGCACATCTCTCTCCTTTGCCTCGCTTCGCTCTTCGAGTTTGGTTTTTGTGGTCTGCTCTATATCTTGGACGATACTATCCGTAGTGCCACTAGAGTATGTATATAATTTACCGCCGTTAATATTCATCGCCTGCTTAAACTCCAAAAGATTTTGATTTGAGGTTAATTCTGGACTAATGCCAAATATTTTTATGCCTTTCTTTTTCGCAATTGCGCTAGCTTGAGCAGTAGTTAATAGCGGCTTACCGGCCAAATCGTTATCGGTCGAAAATATAATGATACGCGTCCGCTCTTTACTGTCTATATCTGGGAAGTTTAACGTGCACGACGCTAATCCATCTCCAATCAATGAGCTGCCGCGCGTCGCAGCCCCCTCGATTGTGCCGCTTTGGATATATTGAATCATATAGAGGTACTCATCAATATCAAAAGAAGAATAATCCATCGATTCGTAATACTCGATTGATTTTTTAATATTGCCTAAAATAGTTTTAGCGTATTCGTAATCTTCCGTAAGTGGCACAAGTGTTACGGAGGAGGAGTTAAAGATGCTAATGCCAAAACGCTCACCATGTAGCTTGTCGACTATATTGCTGAGGCTATTTACTAGTTCGAGATTTAGGTCGTCAACGGATGCCGATGTGTCCATGCACAAAATAATGTCGCGATTATATTTTTCTTCTACGGTGACTATAGTTTCGTACGGGCGAGCAATCAAGGCCGTCGCAGCAAAGATAGCCACAACAAAGAGAGCTAACAATAGCCTGCGAAATATCTTGTAATTACGTAAACGTCGCTTATAATAGTCGGTATTTTTCAAGAAGAACGTGTTCGCGATTTTGCTACCGGAGGAATATTTTCGTCGTTTTTTGCGTACGAAAAGAAAGTACGGGAAAAGTAATAAAAGAATTCCGACAATTACGAGGGGATATCTTAAGTCCATTTTTTGATTACCTCCGCAGTCTTTTCAATCGATTTTGCAATATTTCCGTTCGATTTAGCCGCAAACTCTGGGTTATAATACTCGCGAATAAGCTCAGTCAGACTCGCCATCTTCAAAGTCTCAATTTGTTGCAAGGTGTAATATTGAACCCTTATGTTCGTAGCCTCAAAAATGAAACCCCGGATTAATCCGCTTAGTATTTGGTATGCTCTGCGGCTAGTAATCTTATTTGACGTGACGTCAGATTTTAGCGTTCCAATTTTATCTAGATATTCTTTTTTCAGCTCGGATAGATCCTTCTTCTTTGGGGTTTTGACCACTTGCTTGATTGGCTTCTTGTGCATTAGTAGCAACAATATAATCAGCCCACATATGAGTATTGCCGAGCAAATGATTGTAGGAGTAGAGGAGTAATGGAAAGGCGGTCGTAGCTCAGTTTGTACTTGCATAACGATGCTCCTCTAGTAACTCGATTACTTTGTAGCTAATCTCTTCTTTTCTGCCGATGGAAACCATGCTCACGCAATTACGTCGCAATTTCTTGCGATTCTTATTTAGAATCTCACTCTTTAATTCGTGCTCGAGCTTGTTCATTTTCTTGTCGCCTAACAGAAATTCCGGCACGTATTCATTTTCCGCCACATCGAAGACGTTCGCGCCGAACATGTAATTGTCGGTAATATTAATCACCAACACATTATGGCGCTGGTTGAGCTTTTTAAGAGTATTGGCTTTGAGGTTGTCGATCCCAGCCAGATCGGTCACAACTACTATAATCATTCGTTTCGCGACGTATTTATTTGCAAATTCCAAAATATCGTTTAGCGATGTGTCTTTTTTTGCGGCGTTCTTTTCGTAGCCTACAAGATAGTCTTCTAGATTGTATAAATTGTAGCGAAAAGGTTTTAGCTCAATCTTTTTGTCGGTTGCGTAAAGCATCCCAACGTAATCGTTATTCTTAATGGCAAGATAGCCTACGGTGCCAGCCGAAAAAAGCGCTAACTCTTTTTTACTTTCGAGCGCATCCGAATCTGCCTCCATTTTGGCGCCGGTATCCATGACTAGTAGTATGTTATGTTTCTTTTCGGCGATGAATTGCTTTGTGAGAATCTTGCCACTGCGCGCCGATGATTTCCAGTCAATGTCCTTCACGTCGTCGCCCAGGACGTACTCGCGCAGATTCTCAAAATTCATACTCTTACCCCGATAGATGGACTTGTAGGTTCCATCTAAAATATTGGTGGTTTTTTTGTTAGAGTATATCGAGATATTGGCTTTTATCTGATTGATATAGCTTAGTTTCATGGGGTCGCGACGGCTCCGAAGAGAGCATCGATTATTTGTTCGACAGTTACGCCATCAGCAACAGCAGAGAAGTTTAACGATATTCTATGTCTAAGGATGCTATATCTTAAGTCGCTAATATCCTCAGGAATCACATGACCGCGCCCTTTTATTAATGCTAATGCCTTTGCGCACTGCATGAAAGAAATCGCTCCACGCGTCGATGACCCTAGGTTTATATAGTCCGCAAGCTCGGCTTTAATAAAATCTTTCGGCTTGCGTGTAGCCGCAATGATACGGGCAATGTAGTCTTTTATTGATTTGTCGACGTATACTTTCTCGGATAGTTTTTGTAGAAAAACAACACTATCGAGATCTAATATCGGTGAATCGTCATCAAATACTTTATTCTCAATCCGTTCAAGAATTTCGACTTCTTCTTCTGGTGTTGGGTAATCTAATTTTTCTTTCATCAAGAAGCGATCGAGCTGCGCCTCAGCCAAAAGATAAGTTCCTTCTTGTTCGATTGGGTTTTGTGTTGCTATGACGATAAAAACTTCTGGCATTGGGTAAACCTTGTTATCTATCGTAATCTGTCTCTCCTGCATCGCCTCCAGTGTTGCAGATTGTGTCTTTGCGCTAGAGCGGTTAATCTCGTCAAGCAGTACAAAGTTCGCATGAATTGGGCCAATTTTGGTCTTAAAAGCGTTTTCTGCGTAATTAAAAACCTGCGTTCCGACAATGTCGCTTGGCAGAAGGTCTGGAGTACACTGTATGCGCGAAAATTTTCCGGCCACTGCTTCGGTTAATACTTTGGCCGAAGTAGTTTTAGCTAGGCCTGGTACTGACTCTAAGAGAATGTGCCCATTTGCCATCAGCGATATTAAAAGTGCGCGCCCCAGATTATTTTGTCCTACTATGCGCTTCTTGTAATAACTCTCAATTTTTTTTAGAATATCTTCGCTCTTTTTCAGCTCTTCGTCGGAAATGTTGTGATCATTGTTCATTTTTGCCACCTTCAATTTATATATATCTTATCATGCATTAGCGTTTTGCGTAATTTCTATAATTTTTATGCACAAAATGGTCGGGGCTACCAGGATCGAACTGGCGACCTCACGCCCCCCAGGCGTGCGCGCTACCACTGCGCTAAGCCCCGATTTATTCACTCATTATAATATATACGATTAATTAATAAATGTATTCAGTTTCAAAAAAATATTGACAATAAAAAAGGTCCGGCACAGTTGCACTGCCGGACCACTGGTTTGTTGCCACTTGGCCCTATCGGGGGCACTTGGGCGTATCTGATTTTTTCTTTTTTGGGGCTTATACCATACTGGCACTCCTGATCTCTGAGCGTTACTTGATGGTTGTCCCCTCTGCCGCGATCCTTGTCTTTTTCATCATTCCGCTTGCGAATGTGGTGGGTGCTGCACGATTCTTGCTCATAGGCATTTCCTCCTTATAAAGCTATATTCAGTTTTTAGAGCGCCCGCATCTACCGCGGGTAACAAATCCTAGACTAAAAAATCGATTTCAGACTCATAAAAACAAGAGTCCAGCTACTTAAAACATCGGACCGCACCTCCTTTTCGAAAAAATCATAAAGTTCATCACCCCTAAAGTGAAACGAGTGATAGAATGATTATACGCAAGTGATAATAAAAATGCAAGTACTAAATGCATTTATAGTATAATTACATCGATGAAATTATTACTCCATACATGTTGCGCGCCTTGTAGCGTTTATTGTATTAAAACTTTACGCGCCAACGATATAGAACCGACGCTTTATTGGTATAATCCCAATATTCATCCATATCAAGAATATAAAGCGCGCCGCGATTGTTTGCGCGAATATGCTAAGCTTATTAAGGTTAACCTCCTAGAAGACGATGCTTATGGCCTCGACGAGTTTGTCTGCAATACTTACGACAAGTTATCTACGCGTTGTCAAGACTATTGCTACCCAAAGCGTCTCCGCCAAGCTTTTGAATACGCGAAGGATAATGACTTCGATACAATTACGACCACTTTGCTATATAGCATTTATCAGAAGCATGATTTCATTAAAGAATTAATGAGCAATCTCTCTGCCGAATATGGTATTGATTTTTACTATCATGATTTTCGTGAAGGTTGGAAAGAAGGGCAGGAAGAGGCTCGTCGTATTGGCCTATATATGCAAAAGTATTGCGGTTGCGTGTTTTCTGAAGAGGAGTCCTTCCTAGGTCGCGAAATCGCTCGAAAGATGCAGAAAGCGGGCATCTCGCCAACCAATGCGAATGTTCGTAAAGTCATAGAAGAGAACAAAGTTAATAATATTGTAATTCCAGAGCAACTAAAGAGCGTTACTTTTGGAGAATAATAAAAAATATCCCCTCTTTGGGGATATTTTTTAACGTCCGTCTTTCAGGCTATAGTGTTTGCGTTTTTCGCTATGCTTATGATTATTATTGCGATTAAGCTTAGCTGTCGGAACTTTGCGCTTTATTTTTCGTGCCATTTAAACCTCCAAGTTTCAGAATTATTTGTCAGCCTTGGCAGCCTTTTTCTCGGCTTCCTTTTTGGCTTTTGCAACCTTGTTGCCAAGTTGCGCCTTCATAGCGGCAGCTTTCTTAGCGCGAGCTTTGAAGCGATCAACGCGACCTTCGGTATCGATAATCTTCTCTTCGCCGGTGAAGAATGGGTGCGATGCGCTAGAAATTTGCATCTTCACGAGCGGATACTCGTTGCCATCCTCCCACTTGATGGTTTCTTCCGACTTTGCGGTTGAGCGAGTCAAAAACGAAAAACCTGCTTGCTCATCGGCGAACACCACAAAACGGTAGTCTTTAGGTTGAATTGATTTTTTCATAATTACCGCCAATTATATCAGATAAAACCCTAGAAGTAAAGTATCAAAGAAGCTATGCTCTTAATTCCCAAAAACTAGCAATCTGCTATAATTAAACGTAAGCATAATTAGGAATTTAGAATGTCTCCAGATGATCCAAATAGCTCAGGCTTAAATACTAAGCCAGATTTCAGCTCTGTGCCGCTGCCAGAGCCGTCCCCAATCAAATCCCCTTATGCGCCCGTGGGTGGGACGCTTGGTGATGTAGCTGACGATATTTCTCAAAATGACACAAATTCAGCTAATCCGCCCGCGCCAATTGAATCAAATAGTCAATCGTCAGAAATCCCCGTGGCGGAAAAAACAGACAAAAAAGAATCAGACGCGCAAGATTCGTCAGTTGAAGCGAGCCTAAAAGACAAGAAACATCTCAAGATTCCCAAAAAGTTTATCATTATCGGTGCAGTGGCCGTGGCGGGGATTGCTTGTTTAGCGATAGCTATTAGTGTGATCGCCAATTATAAGGATTATGGGCCTGGCTCGAATGGTAAAAGTGGATCATTCTTTAATACTAAAGCGGTGTTTGCGCCTTTCGATGCGAATAAGACAAAATACGCATTAGTTTATGATGGGAAAATGGGCGATTATGAATATAGCTACGCCACAGCTTTTCTCGACGGATATGCTTTGGTTAAAAAGAATGGTGAGTACGGCATTATTGACGAAGCGGGGAATATAATCGTTGATTTTGGTGAGTATGACAACATTGTCGAGTATGGCGGTCTGTATGGTGCTACTAAAGATAATCGCAATCAATTAATTGATGGGCAAGGGCGCGTCATTAGGGAATATGGAGATGAATTTAAAGATTATGGCGAGATTGAAGTATCAACGCGTGCCGCTTTGACAATTTTCCCAGAGGGCGACAAAAAATACTCCATCTATAGCCCTAGAGGAGAAAGGCTTGTCGGATTTGAAAGCGACGATAAGCCTACGATATCTAGCACAAACTTAATTAATACCGAAAGCACTACGGCGGTCATTTATAGCGGCGGAATCTATATTTATGATGATGCGGGCAAGGAAGTACAACACATCGAACGGAATGTCGCAAAGAAATACCTCATTATCGACTCATCCAAAGATAGATCAGTGATAGTCTTATCGACAAAACCTGGAAAAGTTTATAGATCCGAAGGGAACGATATGAAATACGGGATTAAGTATGAGGTTTTGCACGACGAGCGTCATAATGCTGCCATTGTTAATGGTAATTTGAATGAATACGACAATAGTAGGTGCACTAATATAGTTTACGAGACTAGTTATAGTGGCGGCGATGGTGGATATCTCGCATGTTTATATGAGAATGTAGTCATTACGCCTTATAGCAGTGGCGACGTAAAGTCCGTTGAACAATATCAACATTTTATTAATAGTCAGGGAATAATAACGGATTACTTAATAAGTCTAGATTCGCTAGCTACCGGTTCAAATATATTTCCTCTAACTTCTGTCGATTATGTCGTGAAAGAGAACGGCGGCAATTATGCGCTCTATGTTGATGGCAAAAAGAAAACTAGCTTTAAATCTCGCAACGATGCAAACGGTGTAGTGAAATATGTAGTCTTAAATAATTTTGCTGGCAGATATACAGTGCAGAGGTTAACTTTGGGGCCAGCCGGCGACGATAGCGCGTCCGTAGACTTGTCTTTTTATGATCGTAATGGAAATAAAATATGCACACTTAAGGATGGCTATAGTGCTAATACTCCTAAGGTTAGCTCTAATCCCAGTGGAGGTAGAACAGTCAAAATCGAGTGGCTATCGGCGGGAGATCTAGGCGGCGGAGGTAATCTTTCCCTAGTCACTTATGGAAATGGAATTAGTGCAGCTGATGTCTATTCTCTTCGTGAATCTGGGGAGGAAAATAGTATGGCGCTAATAGACGATGAGTGTAATGAGATAGGAAATGAGCGCTATTATGCCGCCTTGGGCTTTAGGCGCTACGGCTATTCCGGCGATGCGATGCTTCTGGCGAAAAAGGATAATGGTAATTACTACTATTACTCCGCAACCGCACTCAAAGACAAGGCAAAAACGTCAATTGAAATATCTACATACCCTAGAAGCGAAGATGGTGGCGAAGCAATAGACGGGAATTATAGGATAGTGGGCTATTTTAAAGAGCGACTGATAACGTATAAAGAAAAGACTATAGCTAAAATCCCTCCCGTACGCTTTACAGATGTACTTACGGATACTTGCTTTATGATCACCTATAACGAAAACTACGACGTCAATAAGCGTATCGTATATGTGTTTAGTCTAGATGGCAAGATACTATATACGAACAAGAAATAGTTTTTATAATTTATATAACTTCTTTGTAATTTCTTCTAATTTTTGGGTGCCATTCTCTAACTGGTAATAGTGGCGTATATAGAATAAGGTAACGATAACTAGAATTAATGTCACAATGCCGAGGCAAGACGAAATAATTGCGCCGTAGTTACCAGTTAGATATATTGCCGTAAATAAAAACATCGCAAAAGATAAAAACATATACAACGCAAAAAACATCGTCACGATTAGATGGATAAAACGTTCATGCTGAAACTGCGCCGTCATTGTTTTGTGGTATTCAATCAGTTCCGCACTGGGATTCTTGCTTGCTTTTTCTATCTCTTTTATGTAATCTCTAAGTTTCTTATCCATACCTTTATTTTACCGCATTCTTTACTAGTCACAACAGGGATAAGATGTTATGATAGAGTTATATGTTAGATATTAATTACATCCGTGCGAATCGCCAAAAGGTAGAGGATGCAATCAAGAACAAGGGATACGAAATTGATCTTGCTGAAATTCTCGACCTCGATGACGAGCGCAAGAGTCTATCGCAGAAAATTGACAACTTGCGCCAAGAACGCAATCAAATCTCTGCGAAGATGAAAAACGGTAAGCCCGACAAGACTCTAATTGAGCAGGGCAAAAAGCTAAAGAAGGAGCTTTCCGAGCTCGAACCTAAGCTTTCTGAAGTCGAGAAAGAATACGTTTCAAAACTTAAGACTGTACCGAATGTCCCAGAGGACGATGTTCCGATTGGTTTATCTGAAGATGAAAACCAAGTTGCTGAAGTTGTTGGCAAACCGCGCGATTTTAACTTCACGCCAAAGAACCACTATGAGATTGGCCAAGAGCGCGACTGGATTGACAAAGAGCGCGCCTCTAAAGTTACTGGCGCTCGCTTTGCTTATATAAAAGGCGAAATGGTCAGGCTACAGATGGCGATTGTCAACTTTGTTATGGACAGCTTGTCCGACGAGCGTGTTATTAAAGAAATAATCGAAAAGAACGGCCTCGACGGTATATCCACTAAGCCATTTACGCTCGTGCTTCCACCACTTATGCTTCGCACCGAGATGTATGATGCTATGGATCGTCTTGAGCCGAGCGAAGATCGCTACAAAATTGAGGGAGAAGAACTATGGCTCCAGGGGAGCGCTGAACATGTCCTAGGAAGCATGCATGCTGGCGAAATCTTTAGCGAAGCGGAGCTTCCGGCACGCTACTTGGGTTACGCAACTTCTTTCCGTCAGGAGGCTGGCACCTATGGTAAAGACATGGAAGGCATCATTCGCATGCACCAATTCGATAAATTAGAGATGGAGAGCTTCTCGACAAAGGAAACTAGTCGCAAGGAGCATGAACTATTTGTTGCTATTCAGCGTTGGTTGCTCGAACAGCTGATGCTTCCTTATCGCGTAATCCGCAAATGTACTTACGATATTGGTAAGCCCGACGCTCGTGGTATCGATATGGAAGTATGGCTTCCAGGCCAAAACAAGTATCGCGAAACGCATACGGCGGACTATATGACTGATTATCAATCGCGCCGCCTCAATACGCGCGTTCGTCGTGAGGATGGCGAAGTAGAGTTGGTTCATACCAATGACGCTACCGCCTTTGCGCTAGGCCGCATCATGATTGCTATCATCGAAAATAACCAGAACGAGGACATGACCATTCGTGTTCCTGAAGTTCTGCGTAAATATTTGAATGGAAAGGAGATCTTATAAAATGATCGAAAATATTGACATAAGTGGCTCAAATTATGACGTCGAAGAGAGCCTGCAGAAATACGTTCAGAAACGTATTGGTAAGCTCGATCGTTATCTTCCGCGCCAAAACCGCAAAGATTTGGTTGCAAAAGTTGTGGTCACTCAAGTTAATCGCGACCATGGCAATAAGTATGAGATTTCTGCTACATTGGATATTCCTGGCGGCAAAGTTCTCAACGCTAAGGATGAAGCATCAAATGTATTTGCCGGCGTTGACATTCTGGAAGCAAAGCTAACTGGCCAGATTCGTCGCTTTAAAACCGAGAAAACTAATTACGATAAGAAAGGATTTCTCAAGCGCTTCTTGAAGAAGTAAGCTGCGTGATATACTGGAACGATGAAAGAGAAGAGGTCAGAAGAGAAGCAGAAAAGGGTGGATATCGATGCCGAAGAGGCCGTAATTACCGAAAAAATCAAAAAGACTAAAAAGGCCAAAAAAGCCCCAAAAGAAAAGAAGCCAACCGACAAACTTGCCGATAAATCCGGTATGACTAAGTTTTTGCAGCACATTTTCGGCGATGCGCAAAAACGCACTCTCCGTCGTTTAGGCCGTCGCGTCGAGGAAATTAATAAACTTGGCGCAAAATACTCCGAAATGTCCGATGACGAGCTTAAGGAGCAGACCGAGAAGCTCAAAAAACGCCTCGCAAAACTCACAAAGCAAGAGCAAGCCAAGCTTGCGCTAGAAAAACTCAAGGCTGAAAAAGGCAAAAAGGGAAGCAAGAAAAGCGCGAAGAAGACCAAAACAAAACCTGTTCAGGACGACGCCAAAGCTCTTGATGCTATTTTGCCAGATGCTTTCGCTCTAGTTCGCGAAGCTAGTGATCGCGTCCTAAAGTTGCGCCCATTCGACGTGCAGCTCATTGGTGGTATTGTTCTACACGAAGGCAATGTTGCCGAGATGAAAACTGGTGAAGGCAAAACTCTCGTGGCAACTCTTCCGGCTTATCTTAATGCTTTAACTGGCCGCGGCGTACATGTCGTCACCGTAAACGATTATCTCGCTCAGCGCGATGCTGGCTGGATGGGCGAGCTCTATAATTGGCTTGGCCTTTCCGTCGGTGTAATTATTAACGAAGCTAGCTTCTGCTATGACCCAGATTACACTAATGAGGAACATGACGACGAGCGCATGCGCCATCTTAAGCCATGTACACGCAAAGAGGCTTATAATTGTGATATTACCTACGGCACGAACAATGAATTCGGCTTCGATTATCTTCGCGACAACATGGTCAAGGATGCAAATTATCTTCGCCAGCGCGAGCTTAACTTCGCTATCGTTGATGAGGTAGACTCTATCTTGATTGATGAGGCCCGCACGCCGTTGATTATCTCCGCGCCAGCCGCAGATAACCCAGAGAGTTACTATCAGTTTGCTAAAGTCTGCGCACAGCTTGCTAATGAAGATTATGTCGTGGACGAAAAGCGCCGTACGGTTGCTCTAACCGATGAAGGTGTTGAAAAAGTTCAGAAGATTCTCGGTGTTGATACTCTCTATTCGACCGATAATACGCGCATCGTTTATCATCTTGAGCAGGCTCTTCGTGCCGAAACTCTTTTCCATCGCGATAAGGATTATGTCGTAACCAACTCTGGCGAAGTTATCATCGTTGACGAACATACTGGCCGTCTCATGCAGGGTCGTCGCTACAACGAAGGTCTCCATCAGGCTATCGAGGCAAAAGAAGGTGTACTTGTTCGCCAAGAATCTACCACTCTTGCCACAATCTCCTTCCAAAACTTCTTCCGCCTCTATCGCAAACTTTCCGGTATGACTGGTACTGCCTTCACTGAGGCCGAAGAATTCCAGCAAATCTACGCCCTTGATGTTATTCAGATTCCACCGAATAAGCCTATTGTTCGTGTCGATAAAGACGACCTCATCTATCGCACTACGGCTGCCAAGTTAAAGGCAATTGCGAACGAGGTTAAAAAGTACCACGAAAAAGGCCAACCAGTACTAATTGGCTCCGATTCTATCGAAAACAACGAAATGATCGCCTCATATCTTGAGCAACAAGGCATTCCGTTTGAGATTTTAAACGCTAAGAATAATGAGCGCGAGGCGGCGATTATCGCTAAGGCTGGCGAAAAAGGTGCCGTCACTCTTGCAACCAACATGGCTGGTCGTGGTACGGATATTAAGCTCGCTCCAGGCGTCGCCGATCTTGGTGGCCTCGTTGTGATTGGCACCGCTCGTCACGATTCTCGCCGCGTTGACAATCAGCTCCGTGGCCGTGGTGGTCGTCAGGGCGATCCTGGCACTACGCAATTCTTCGTTTCTTGCGAGGATGACCTTATGCGCATCTTCCAGGGCGACCGCATCGCTATGCTTATGCAGCGTCTTGGTATTGATGACGACATGCCGATTCGCAACCGTACTATTAGTAAAACGCTCGAACAGGCTCAGAAGCGCGTAGAGGGTTTCAACTTCGACTCGCGCAAAAACGTTGTTCAGTACGATAACGTCATTAACCGTCACCGCAAAGTGGTCTACACGATGCGCCGCAAGATTCTCGATGGTGATAATATCCATCCAGAGATTACGCGCCTCTATAAAGAAGAAATTGCCGAATTGGTCCAATTTAGCTCTCGCGTAAACAAGAAGTTTGCCGAAAACTTCAAACGCGTCTTTGATTTAGACGACGATTTAATTGATACAATTGGCCTCATGCGCAAAGAGAAAGATCGCAATCGTCTAGCTCTAGCGGCAGTTGAAGAAATGTATCATGATAAAGAGCTTGAGTTTGGCGAAGAAACCATGCATAAGATTGAACGCGAGGTCTATCTTAATGTCCTCGATACCCTCTGGATGCAACACCTTGAAAACATGCAGCATCTCCGCGAGGGCATTCACTGGCGTTCCGTTGGTCAACGTGATCCGCTCGTAGAATATCGCTCGGAATCCCAGAAGCTCTTTGACGGTCTCCAACGCGCTTTGCGTGAAGAGGTAATGCATATTCTCCTCTCAATCAGGCCGCAAGATGTCGCCGAAGTTTCCGACGATAAATATGAAACCGAGCTCACCAAGATGGCCGATTCCGCTACGGAAAAGGGCGTAAATGAGATCTCTGCCGGCGAAAAGAATCTTGACGATGAATTCACGAAGGATGAACATGGCGTCAGCAAGCCCGCCGAACGTCGTGCGGCCACTACTGGAAAGAATACAAATCGCAATGCGAAGCGTAATCAAGCACGAAAGAGCAAGAAGAAATCTCGCCAGAATAAGAAAAAAGGCCGTCGTTAACTAAAATGCAAAAAAGAACGCGACCAAATCAGGCCGCGTTCTCAGCGATACTATTATATTATCATATTATTGCGTGAAAGTCAAGTATAAGCAGTCACTACTAAAGAAACGTATGAAACACTCCATTGAAGAAGTGCGTCTGAAAAATGGCGCACGCGGTCTACTTATAGATGCCCCTAGTTCAGAGGTGATTAATCTGAAGGTTGTTTTTCGCGCCGGCAATAAATTCGTAAAGAGACAGGATATTTACGAAGTGGCTCACCTGATGGAGCACATGGCTTTTGGTCGCAATGCTGAATTTAAAGACGAGCAGGCTTATGAATCCGAGTTCACAAAAAACGGCGCATATCATAATGCCTGGACTTCGGACAATTTCATCGCCTATGAGGCGGAATGTGCAGATTTTGAATGGGATCGCATCTTACGTTTGCAAGAACTAGCAATCGCTAAGCCTAAATTTAATGAAGAAGAGCTCAGTAGCGAAAAAGGAAATGTGCGCTCTGAGCTGACAGGATATCAGAATGACTACGCTCGTCTAATCTGGCCAAAATTGCAGCAGGCTCTTGGTGAACAAGTGCTGACTTACTCCGAACGCCTAAAGACTATCAATAATATCGAGCTCAAGGATGTGCGCGAACACCATCGCCGCACACATACTGCTTCAAATATGCAATTTATTATTTGTGGTAGCCTGCGTGGCCGCAAACGCAAGATTATTAATATGCTCGAAACCTGGGACTTGAAGCCTGGCGAAAAGTTTGAAGTGCCAATTAGCGCGTTTGTTGGAACGAGTCCAGTATTAATTCGCCGCAAGGATGCCGCCAATGTGTGTTTCGGCTTTTCTTTCATCATTCAGCGTCCGCTCGAGCCAAAAGAGCAATACGCTATGAGTTGTCTCAATCATATCCTAAACGGCACCATGAGTAGTAAGATATTTGGCGCCGCTCGCAAACGTGGCATTGTCTATGGCATCGGCTCGAATACTGAAAGCGATAAGTGGAGTAGCACTTGGGACTTTGACGGCGAAGTAAATCACGAGAATGCTGCGGAGCTGTTTGACTTGATTGCTGTAGAACTAGCGCGAGTTATTAATGGCGACATTAGCGAAGAGGATATCAATGCCGCCAAGACCTATGCTCTTGGTCGCCATCAGATGCTCGCTCAGACTGCCGACCAAATTAGCAGCTATTATATGCGCGAGTATATTACTACTAATACTTACGAACCGCTTAGTGAGGCGCCGAAGATGATTGATGCTATTGATAAGGGCACTATCGTAAGTCTCGCTCGTGAATTTATGCAATCTGGCATCTCTGGCCTCGCCGCCGTTGGCAATATGAATAAATCCGTTGTTGATGAACTCTGGTCGCGTGTACTCGGCGCTATTTAGCCTCTTTATATTATTGAGCCTTGTTTGAATAATACGATAATGTCCAGAAAATTCGGACTCAAAAAACGATTTATCATCAGGGGTGGCGCTTCTTTTTTTGTAACCTCCAATCTATTGTCTTCGGTCGCTTTAAGTCTTAAATATTCGGACATTGCGTTAAACTTTGCAAAAGCATACGGCAGAACCGCTCAACAGGGAGCGCAAATATCGATGTAGTATAATTTTAATATGGACAAAGATAGCAAAGACATTAAGATTGTTGCCGTAGTTGGGATGTGCGGCAGCGGTAAATCAACGGCGATTGAGTATCTAACCGAACGCGGCGTTCCAAAAGTCTACTTTGGCGGAATTATCTATAAGGCCATGGAGGAGGCGGGCATCCCACGCACGGAAGATGGCGAGAGTGAGAAGAAATTCCGCGAGGAAATCCGCCAAAAAGAAGGCAAGGATTTCGTAGTCTTGCGTGCTATTCGGGAGGCTAAAAAACTGATTGAGGCTGGTCAAAAGCATATCGTACTTGACGGTCTTTATAGCTGGACGGAATATAAGATTCTACGCAAAGAATGGCCAACCGAAATGACGGTCGTCGCTATTGTTACGCCAAAAGCTCTACGTCGCAAGCGCGTTGCCGAGCGCCCAGATCGCCCATTCGACGCGCAAGCTGTCGCCGAGCGTGACCGCGCCGAGATTGAAAACCTCGAAAAAGGCGGGCCAATCGCTATCGCTGACTATTACGTCGATAATTCTGGTACTGTCGAAGAGTTTCAGGAAGCTTTCGGCAAACTTATGAAGGATATCCACTTTATTAACTAGCATGAAAGATCTTCAAATTCCAAACCGAGAAACCGACATTATTTTGCAGGAGCTAGATAAGACTATGGTCATCCCCGGCGACGTCGTAGAATTCGGCTGCTATGCTGGCGATACGTCGGTATTACTAGCGGAGGCTTTAAAAAATACACCAGATAAATGGCTCTACCTTTACGACTCCTTCGAGGGATTGCCCGAAAAAGCTCCCGAAGATCAATCGGCGGCAGGCTGGCGTTTTAAAGCTGGTGAATTAAAGGTGTCACCAGAAACTGTTGCGCATAAATTTAAAAAGTTGAGCCTTCCCGACCCAGTTATTGTGAAAAAGTGGTTCGATCAGCTCGACGATTCTGATTTACCTAGTCAAATTTCATTCGCATTACTTGACGGTGACTTCTATCGGTCAATTAAAACTAGTTTTGAAAAGGTTGCACCGCGCATGGTGAGCGGTGGGGTTATTGTTGTCCATGATTATCGCAATGCGGAATTACCAGGCGTAACCAAAGCCGTAGGTGAATTTCTCGATAATCATTCAGAAGAATACGACTTTAGTTTGCGCGCAAGCTTAGCAGTCTTACGTCGGAAGTAAAAAACATATTATGGCGATCGCCATCAAATGCGCTGGATAGAAAATATAGCCAAACCATTTCGGCAAACGATGTCCCAACTTGCCGCCATACATTAAGATTGGAAAAATTGCGAGCAACGAGAATAATTGCATCGGTTTATTCTCGATTATGACCATGAGGGTCATAGGCACAAATAAGCTAAACATATAGCCGAACATCCGCCCAATCTTCAATTTTTCGCCCTTCAAGAATCTCGAACATAAGTAGAAGTTTATTACTAACAATACTCCATACACCCCATAATCCATACCTAGTATTTCGGCGAAGAGCAATAAAATTGACAAATAAATCGCCGTCCAGCCACCATATTCTATAGCCGACATAGCTATGAAACCGAAGAGTAGGGTAAAAATTACATTGAGATATAGCTTATATTCCATCAGTCCGGCGGATAGATGAAGTGGTAGCCCCGATAGCTGCCCACCCGATGCGGCATAGTGGGCCAAATCGAAAGGTAATTGTGAAATAAAAGCAAAAGCCAACAATCTACCAAAATAACGAGTTCGTTGTTTACCTTTGGTATGCAAAAAACCTTCCGATAGCATAAAACAATACAACGGCATTGCGAGGCGACCAATCGCACGCATCCAAATTGGGCTATGAAAAATATATACGCCCAAGTGGTCAATAAACATAGTAACAATAGCGATCAGCTGCAGGCTAGCAGAAGTAAGCATATATACTTATCTTAACACGCCAGTAAATATGCTAAAATATGTGCATAAATGAAGAAACTTCGTCGTGGTTTTTTAATTGCCATTAAGCTTTGTCTGCTTGTCTATGCGATTCTTACTGGCATCCGCTGTCTTGTTGACCCTAGCTATAGTAAATATGGTGGCTTCTTGGCAGGCCTCGTCTTGCCGTTTATTCCCAATATAGTCGAGAAAGTGTTCAAGTGTAAATTTGCCTTTCGAATAGAACTTCTATATTATGCTTTTATCTTTGTAGCATTAGACATGGGCATATGTATGGATTTATATAAGACCGTCCCGTATTTCGACAAAACAGTACATTTTTGTTCGGGAGTCTTTTCTGCCCTAGTCGGACACTATGCTCTCGTTTACTTCAAGGTAAATAAAAGCCCTAAGCTTTTCAAGGCAATGTTTATCATGTTCTTCTCGATAGCAATCGCCGTTCTTTGGGAATTCTTCGAGTTTGGCTGCGACAAGCTTTTGGGACAGAGCATGCAACAACTAATTTCAGTTGGCGTTGACGATACGATGTTTGATTTGATTTGCGCCACGATTGGTGCTGGGCTAGGTGGGTATCTTCTCACTATTCCAAACTTCGTAGAATATCTCGAAGAATTATAGTTTTTTATGTTTCACCTCTGTTTAGCAGACTTGACACTAGAGTGCCAACGCGCTACAATGATTACAAATTAGCACTCACTGGGTGCGAGTGCTAAAACATAATATCGTTTATAATTCAAGGAGGATAAAATCCAAATGAGTAAAATTATTGGCATCGACCTCGGTACGACCAACTCGGCATTTGCCTATATGGTAGCCGGCAAACCAGAGGTTATCACAAATAGTGAAGGTGATCGCACTACGCCATCCGTAGTCGCCGTCACAAAGAAAGGTGACCGTCTAGTCGGTAAGGTCGCGCAACGTCAGCGCGTGACTAACCCGGAAAACACCATTTATGGCATTAAGCGTCTAATCGGCCGCAAGTTCAGCGATAAAGAAGTTAAAGATGATATTGGCATCCTTCCATACAAGATTGTCAGTAAGGGTGCTGGCGTGGCGGTCAAGCTTGGCGACAAGGAAATGACTCCAGAAGAAATCTCCGCCATGATTCTTTCAAAGATTAAGGCCGATGCAGAGGCTTTCTTGGGCGAAAAGGTCACCGAAGCCGTAATTACCGTTCCGGCCTACTTTGATGATTCTCAGCGTCAGGCAACCAAAGACGCTGGCAAAATTGCTGGCCTCGAAGTAAAGCGCATCGTTCCAGAGCCAACCGCCGCCGCCTTAGCGTATGGTATCGACAAAAAAGCGGACGAAAAGATTGTTGTTTTCGACCTTGGCGGTGGTACTTTCGATGTTTCCGTTCTTGAACTTGGCGATGGTGTTCTCGAAGTAAAGGCTACCAATGGTGATACTCACCTCGGCGGTGAAGACTTTGATAACAAGATTGTCGACTATATTCTTTCTGAGTTTGAGAAGGAGAATAGCATTGATCTTCGCAAAGATGCGGCGGCCATGCAGCGCATTAAGGATGAGGCCGAGAAGGCTAAGAAAGAGCTTTCTAGTGCTACTGAAACCGATATTAATCTTCCATATATTACAGCCGATGCGGATGGTCCAAAACATCTCGAATTGACATTAACTCGCGCCAAGCTCGAAGAGCTCGTTGCGCCACTTCTCGATCGTCTAGATGGTCCAGTCAAGAAAGCTCTTGATGATGCTAATCTAAAAACTAGCGACATTGCTGATGTTGTTATGGTCGGCGGTATGACTCGTATGCCAGCCGTCGTCGAGCGTGCTAAAAAGCTCTTCGGCAAAGACCCAATGCAGGGCGTAAACCCAGACGAAGTCGTGGCGGTTGGTGCAGCTATTCAAGGTGGTGTTCTTGCTGGCGACGTCAAAGACGTGCTATTGCTCGACGTTACTCCGCTCACTCTTGGTATTGAGACTATGGGCGGCGTCCGTACTCCATTGATTGATCGCAACACGACCATTCCAACCAGTGCATCGCAGGTCTTTAGCACCGCTTCAGATAATCAGCCACAGGTGGAGATTAACGTCCTTCAGGGCGAACGCGAATTCGCCAACGACAACAAGTCACTTGGTCGCTTCATCTTGGATGGTATTGCTCCAGCCCCGCGTGGTATTCCGCAGATTGAAGTAACCTTCAATCTCGATGCGAATGGTATCTTGAATGTTACCGCAAAAGATAAAGGCACCGGCAAAGAGCAGAGTATTACTATTCAGAATTCTGGCAATATGAGCAAAGAAGATATCGAAAAAGCTCAGCGCGATGCCGAAGCTCACGCCGCCGACGACAAGAAAAAGAAAGAGGCCATTGAAGCTAGGAATCATCTCGAGAATACTATTTATCAAGCCGAAAAGATGCCAGACGAGTATAAAGACAAAATCTCCGACGAAGATAAGGAGACTATCAAGAAAGCTGTATCTGAGGCTAAAGAAGCTCTCGAGAAGAATGCTGATGACAAAGATAAACTCGAAGAGGCTACGAAAGCTCTCAATGACGCCATCATGCCAATTGGCGCAAAGATGTATCAGCAGGCTTCCGAAGATGATAAGAAATCTGACGGTGATAAAAAAGATGGCGACACCGTCGAGGGCGAAGTTGTAGATAAATAATCAATTAAGCTAGCCAAAAATACCCCAGCTCGCGTTGGGGTATTTTTTATTGTATAATATTGCTTATGGATATTTTGGCTATCGTTTTGGTTGTAATATTGATTGTTGTATTTTTGACAACAATTATAATTTTGACAAGTAAGTTGAACACCCTTTCGCGTGTGCTTGATGACAAAATCGACAAAGAAAACAAACGCACGCAAGATAAAATCGACCAGATGAACGAAGCGGTCAATCGCAAAATCGACTTTAACAACTCGCGTATTCAAGAATCGGTTTCGCATCAGCTCACTGAATCTGGACGCCAGATGCGCGACAGTAAGCGTGCTATTGCGGAAATATCTGCCAGACTTGCCACGATTAATGAAACCAACAAGCACGTCGAATCGGTTGCTGACGAGCTTAAGACTCTTCAGTCCGTTTTACAGAACCCTAAGCAACGTGGCGTTTTTGGCGAATACTATCTCGATACTGTGCTCGGTAATGTTTTGCCAGTCGGATCATACTCTCTTCAATATAAGTTTAAAGATGGTGAAATTGTCGATGCGGTTGTGTTTCTCGACAAGGGTAAAATTCTGCCAATTGATTCCAAGTTTTCGCTCGAAAATTACAACCGCATGGTGGCGGCAAAGGATAAAGCTGAGCGCGCGGCTTTCGCGAAAAAGGTCCGCGATGATCTGAAAGGGCGCATCGACGAGACTTCAAAGTATATCCGTCCGCACGAAAAAACTATGGAATTCGCCTTCATGTTTATCCCGTCCGAAAGTCTTTATTATGATTTACTTATTAATAAAGTTGGAACTACTGGAACCGAGCGTGATCTAATAGAGTATGCATATCGCGACAAAAAAGTAATCATCGTTAGTCCGACTAGCTTTATGGCCTATCTGCAGACAATTTTACAAGGGCTTCGTAGTCTCGAGATAGAAAAAGATACTGCCGAAATCCAAGCGCGTGTAGCTAAACTTGGGCAGCATATTACGGCCTTCGATACCTACATGAACAAACTTGGCTCATCGCTAGGTACGACCGTAAACCACTACAATACAGCATATAAATCACTCTCGCTCATTGATAAAGATGTTGTAAAGATTACAACAGGCGAAGCCAGCGTGGACCCAGTTATCGTAGAGCGCCCTTTGCTTGAAGAGTAAAAATCAGAAGAAGCGAACTCCCGTAAAAGGGAAGATTCTGGTAGAAACTGGACCAATCACTCGGCAAAACGGAATTGTGCCTAGGCCGTTGCGTGAATCGTACGAATTTGAGCCTTCGCGATTATCCCCCGATACGAACAACTCGCCTTCGGGTACGATTATATTAACCGAGCCAGATATATTTTTTTTAGGACCATCCGTGTCGGATTTGCGCGTATCTTCGTCTGGATTAAAGCCTTCTGGATGTTCGTCGTTGTAGACGGTTAAGACGCTATTTTGAAGCGTAACACGCTCGCCCGGGAAGGCAATGACACGCTTGATGATATATTGATCCACTACGCCGTCTAGGGGCTCGCAATTTGTAATGGAAGAATTGCCGCCGTTGGCAAATACGATTATTTGCCCACGTTCTGGTATATATTCTTGCTCATTGAGGTGAGCTAGACTAACTGGAATTCGGTTTACAATTACGCGATCGCCAGACTGCAATGTATTTTCCATGCTGCCACCAATCACGTTATAACTGCGAAAAATGAAACTGTTCAAGATAAAAGTACCCAAAGCTACCGCGCCTACAAATAGTAGAAAACTCAGAATATCTTTTAATGCGGGGTATTTTTGTCCAAATGAGGGTTTTTGTTCCATAAAGATTATTTTAGCATAAGTGGCGGAAAACGCCGACACGTGCTAAAATTATTAGAGTTATGGCAGATTACGTCATGTTAAGACGCGGTCGCAACGCACTTAGTACGGCGACACACGTTATGCTCAGTATTGGCCTCGCAGTCGCTTCAACGACATTAACCGTGGTGAGTGCAAATTGGGTTTTTGCAATTATCCTGGTTCTGTTGTCTAAATGGCGCGTGGTGGCCGTGCGCCCTCGCTACTGGTGGCTAAATCTAAAAGCGAATCTTGTTGATTTTACGGTCGGCATTAGTCTTGCACTGTTGGTTTATTTGGCTAATCCAGCAGGCGGTTCTGTTAACTTTTGGCAAATAATTCTTACTATCATTTATGCGACGTGGCTAGTAGCTATCAAACCGCTAAGCTCCAGCTTCGCTACGGAAATTCAAGCACTGTTCGCAACCTTCTTTGGTGCTTTTGCATTATCCCTGGTTACCGCGCAGATAGATCCTCTTGTTGGTGTTATAGTCAGCTTCATTATCGGCTATGGCGCTACGCGACATGTTCTTATTCAGAGCGACGATCATGATTTCGTTCTAATTACTTTTATTTTCGGTATGATGATGTCGGAATTGTATTGGATTTTCTATCATTGGACGATTGCCTATCAGCTCGGTCGCACCGCTACGACAGGATTTCTTTCAAGCTTTGCTATTCCGCAATTCCCAATCGTATCTGGCATTATGCTCTTTGTATTTGCGCATGGCTACAAGTCTGCAATCCGTCATGATGGCAAAATTCGCGCCGATGACATATTGGCACCGGCAATTTTTTCAGCTTTAATTATGATTCTGATGGTATTTTTCTATTCAGTGCCCAATTTTAATATTTAAGGAAAGGAGAATTATGGACAGTGGGAATTCAGAAAGCCTTAAAAACACCGAGACTACGGAACGAAAGCAAGATGATTGGCGCAATTATCGCCCCAATTCACCTAGTTTAAATAAAAATCCGGAAACGCCAGTTATTGATAGGCCACCGCGCCAACGTGGCGGCGGTGCGGCGCTGGGGCTAGCAATTTTTGCCGTACTCATCGCGATGGTGGGCTGCGGACTGGGCGGCTTTGCTTTCTATAAAGTACTAACAACACCGGCCGCTACTACTACAGTTTCTAATACGGACGGGTACTATACGGGTAATTCGGTAGAGTTCGAAGAAACGTCCATTGCTAACATCGTCGGCAAAGTGACTCCTGCTGTAGTCTCGATTGTTAGCGAGAGTTATAGTGCCTCGAGCTACTATGGATTCGGCGGCGCATCGCAGTCGGCTGGTACGGGCATGATTGTAAGCTCTGACGGCTACGTTATTACAAATAAGCATGTCGTAAAGGGTGCAAGAAATATCAAAGTCATCACTGACGATGGTGATACTTATAGCGATGTCGAATTACTGGGCCTCGACCCACTTAATGATGTCGCCTATCTCAAGATCAATAACGCCAAAGACCTTCCAGTTGTGAAACTGGGCGACTCTAAGACGATAGCGGTTGGTCAACCGGTTCTGGCCATCGGTAACGCGCTCGGCGCATATCAAAACTCTGTCACTCAGGGCATAATTGGTGGTATGGGGCGTTCTATCGAGGCTGGCGACTCGAATGGTAGTAATGTTGAATATTTGTCAGATATGCTTCAGACCGACGCGGCGATTAATCCTGGTAATTCTGGTGGGCCTTTAGTTAATGCTGCTGGCGATGTAATCGGTATTAATACGGCCACTTCAACTACTGCCGAAGGGCTCGGTTTTGCGATCCCAATATCTGCTGTGAAGGGTATGCTTAGGCGCATCATGGACGATGGAAAGGCAGAGCGTGCATATATGGGGCTAAGCTATTTGGTTATCACGCCAGACGTTGCTAAAGAATACGATCTCTCAGTCAAGCAGGGTGCGTATGTATACAACTCCTCAAAGAATGGCTCGTCGGTTCTTCCGAAAGGTCCAGCTGACAAGGCGGGAATTAAAGATAAAGATATTATTACGAAAATTGGCAATATTGAGGTTGGTCATGCCGGTTCGGTGTCGACGCTAGTTGGCGAATATAAGGTAGGCGACACTATCCAAGTCACCATCTTGCGTGACGGTAAAGAACAAGTCGTCAATGTCACGCTAGAAGCCTATCAGGAATAAAGTGATAAAAAATAAGCCGTCTCCTCCCAACTTGGGCGAGGCGGCTTTTGGGTCAAAAGTGCGAATTGCTATGGGCGCCAATCGTGCCCATCGTAGTTGTCGAAGAGCAATGCGACGGCAAGCACTGCGGCGCAGAGATAGCTAAGCGCCGCCAGTACAACTACGCCGACCACGCCCGCTACGACTTTTAATTTGCCTCCCACGTTTTCCACCTCCTTCCGCTGGTCAAGCAAAGCATTATATAATTATAACATAAAAGCACTAAATAGTAAATACATAAGCGCCATAAGGAGTTATTATAGCAATCCGGTCTATGCAAAAGCTAAAAGATATGTTAAAATAAGCAAGTAATAAATATTAATGAATCAGCTCGTGTGAGTTACGAGTGAAGGAGAAAGGTACAATGCCTGTACAAGCAGATATCAAGGAGCTTCTTGCCGCTGGTGCGCATTTTGGTCACAAGACTAGCCGCTGGCATCCAAAGATGGCTCCATACATTCATAGCAAGCGCCAAGGCGCTCATATTATTAACCTCGAAAAGACCGTAGACGCTCTCGATAGCGCTCTTCCGGAAATTAGCCGTCGCGTCGCTGGTGGCAAAAAAGTTCTTTTCGTTGGCACCAAAAAGCAAATGAAGGACACCGTTAAGGAAGTTGCTGAATCAGTCGACATGCCATACGTTACTGTTCGTTGGGTTGGCGGTATGCTTACTAACGTTGAGACTATCAACAAACAGATTCGCAAGCTTAAAGATCTTGAACGCCGTATGGCTTCTGGCGAACTAGAAAAACGCTACAACAAGCTCGAAGTTCAACGTTTTCAAGAAGAAATTGATGATCTTAATGAGCGTTACGGTGGCATTAAGGATATGACCGAACAGCCAGTTGCGGTTATCGTGTCCGATACGATTCAAGACAAGAATGCAATCAAGGAAGCTCAAAGCCTTAATATTCCAGTATTTGCAATAGTTGATACGAACAGTGATCCTACCGGTATTGACTATCCGATTCCAGCCAACGATGACGCCATCAAGTCCGTCAAGCTTATCCTCGAATACTTTGCTACCGCCATCAAAGAAGGCAAAGCTAAAGCTACTAAGTAAAAACTAAAAGGAGTAATAAAATGGCTACGAAAAAAGAAAAAAGCGTAAAAGAAGTTGCTGGTGAAGCAAAAGCCATTAGCATTGAGCTCATCAAGAAGTTGAAAGAGTTGTCTGGCGTTGGTTTGACCGATGCAAAGAAAGCTCTCGTAGAAGCTAAAGGCGATTTCGATAAAGCTCTTGCCGAAATGCGCAAAAAAGGCCTTACTAAAGCAGAGAAGCGCGGCGATCGCGAAACTCGTGAAGGCATCATTGAGTCTTATGTGCATGGTGGTCGCATTGGCGCTATCGTCGAGGTTAACTGCGAAACTTCTTTCGTTGCAAAAACCGATGAGTTCAAAGATCTCGCACATAAGCTTGCTATGCAGGTTGCCAGCATGAACCCACAATGGGTCAGCGAGGAAGACATCCCTGCAGACAAAATGAAAGAAGCTAAGAAAGAGGCTGAGGCTACTCTTACCGGCAAAGAACCTGCTGACAAAAAAGAGCAAATTGTCGCCTCTAAAGTTTCAAAGGCTTTTGCGGATCGCGTACTAATGAATCAACCATATATCTTCGACGACAAGAAAACGGTTGCTGATTTAATCAAGGAAACCATCGCAAAGACTGGCGAGAATATCAATGTTAAACAATTTAAGCGCATTGAGCTCGGCGTAACAGAGTAATTGTCACGAGTATAAAAAATACCTCCGCAAGGGGGTATTTTTTATACTCGGTAAATTGCGATTATTTTGAAAAATCAATTACTTCAACAGTTTCCAGAACCGTATCGACAACTTCGGTGCGCGGCGTAACCAAGTAAATTGTTGATGCAAGAAGCGCCCATGCAACAATACCGATAACTATTTCGAGGATTCGAGTTTTCGCCTTTTCGACGCTTGATACGTTATCGCGCGCGGTCATTATGATGTATCCGCAACGCATAAAGCCGATTGCGCCGATTGTGCCGACGCCAATTGACATCGTTTCAATTATGAAGATAAGAATTTGTTGAATCGCAGAACCGTCATCGCTTTCGCAAAGTGAAGGATCGAGGATGGAAGTGCATCTTATTTCATTGTCCGGGGCTATATTAATATCTGGCGGATTCTCCATTGCTTCTTTGGAGCGTCTCAATGCGTCATTGCCGGAATCACCAGAATTGCCGTTATCGCCAGTATCGGGGTTATTGCCGCCCGATGGCATACTGCCACCTTCGGACGGAGAAGTATTTAATACGTCATGAGATATTTTATAGAAAGTCGCACCGCTCTTATTGTAGGCCAAATACATGTCACCCTTTTCGTCAAATGAGATACTTTCGAGCTCCTCGGCCAAGACATCGGTATTTATGACGAAGGTTTTTTCGAGTTCGCCAGTTTTAATATTGATGGCGAATATTATAGCGGTACCGCCGTGACCTGGCCAGCAAATATCTTGATCTTCCCAGTGCATATTGCCATGCTTAGGCCAATCGCCACACCCCCAATCGTTGGCTATTCTATAAACATAATCATTATACGTGGCCTGCTGCTGTGGGATTAGCCCATGTTTAAACGAGTTACTTTTTATTCCAGAAACTGTATGCCAATCGTCGGTATAGAATTTATCCCCAACATTATAGGCGTCATGCTTATTATTGTAGGCAAAATCTCTCTTATTCCGTTTGACGGTTCTTGTTTTCTTCATGGTCTTGTCGCTAATATATGTCCAGTTTCCATCTCCGCCAACAACTACCTCGTCGCGCTTCCAGTTGTAAGTTAGTGGCGCGTGCTCGAAATAGCCAGATACGTAACCCTGGATATGGTATGGTGGATTCCTGTCCGCAAAAACAATTTGCACTTCAGTATGATTATTTTTCCAGCTAGCCCAAACTATATGTCTCGGTGTAATCGTAGAGCCTTGGCACCAGCGATCATCTTTAGTTGTGGTTCCGCCAATTTCTAGACCGCCGCTATTCTTGAAGTTAATCAGTTTAATAAGCTGGTCCTTTTTGATGTCGATAATTTTCCATTTACTTTTATATTCGTCGTGCCAGTTCAAGCGCTTTGTTGCTGACACTGGTTTCGCAAATAAGAAACAGGAGACTGCAATAATTATTAATGATATAATCTTAATCTTCTTAGTCATCTAGTTTCCTTTCGCAAACATACGCGTTGTCGTCGTCTGGGTAAAGTAAGAGTTTATCTTCTTCCTTTGAAACCGAATATTCATTTTGCCACGTATCGTTCTCCGTTATAGGCTTCTTTTCGCCATTTTGGACAGTCGAGTCGATATCGAAAGTAATCAGATTAGTATCTGGATCATATGAATAGCTACCAGAATAGCCAACCTCGTCATCATCGAGCTTATTTAAAGAAGTAAAGGAATCATTAGTGAATATAAAAGATTTGTCGTTGCTGCAACTCCAACTCCCGAGAAGATCATTAGCAGTAAAACCCGGCGTTACATGCTTAGGTTTATAAGACGTAACCGGTTCAGCCTCCATGCTGCCAAAATCGTCGCCGCCTCTATAGATTATTGTCGGATCTAAGCTTAACAATACGCAGACGACTATAATTACGGCAAAAATAAAGAAAAACACAGAGGCAATTTTAATAATCTTTTTTCGCTTTGCCTTTTCTTCGGTGACTGGTTTATCCGTCATCTGAGGTTGAATTGTCGACGTAGGGGTTGGTGTATTATTAAAATCTTGATACATATTTCTAATAATTATTATATCATTTTTAATTCATGTGTAGCGATAAGTATAAGCATTATATCGAGATGTGCGCACAAAAAAACACACTCCACATGGAGTGTGTTTCTGTGTATTTAAGGATTAATTCGCTAACTCTTTGCCACTTAGCTTTGAAGCGAAATCGGACAAATAGAAGCCAACTACGCCACCTAGTACTGGGAACAATACATAGGTAACAAGCATCGGCATTAATGCGTTCATTAAGGCATCAAAACCTTCCGCGCTACCTGGCAATACGCCATACATAAATGCGACTGCTGGGTTCAATACGAATGAATTTTCTTGAATACCCAAGTAGGTACCAGTGGTGACGACTGCGAATAGTAATGCTAAAAAGACGCCAGTAGATACGGTTGCTGCAAACGTAAAAGCACTACGCTTGTAGGCGAGCGCACGAGCGTAGAAGAACGCGATAATGATCGCACCTACGAACTCCAATATTGTGATTGTCCAGAAGAAGCTAAAGCCTTCGGTTGTGGCGGCCAAATCACTAGTTGCAGTGAGCGCCGGTAGTGTAGTATTGTCGGCGGCAATATTACCAGATGCGATGCCGGCATTATAAAAGCCGTTGACGATTGCAAAGCCTGCCCATGCGCCGATGACTTGTGCAATTAAATAAAGAACACCACGAATGGCTGAAACGCGGCGACTAGCCATCATGCCGACCGTAATGACCGGATTAAGATGTGCGCCAGAAAGCGTGAAGACGGCTAACGTTACGCCGAGATAGCCAAAAATCAAATATAGTGGATTAAACAGGCCGAGCGTTAATGCGATAGCTGCGATAACGCCAGTACCAATAATCTCGCCAATGATTGCTCCAATGATTTTTGTGTCCTTAAATATTGTCAAAATATTTTCGGAAGCATCAAACTTGCGCGCAAAGAACTCTTTGATTGGGTGTGACTTTGCGGATACTATTTTGACTTTTTCCTCTGCTACCTTTTCTGCCTCATCTTGAACCTTATCCACCGTGGTAACTTTGGCTTTTTTGGTAGTTTTGGCTTCAACTGCTTTGACAGTTTTTGGCTTCGAAGACGCAGCTTTAGACTTCGCGGAAGTCTTTTTGGCGCCAGATTTCTTGGCCGTTTTGGCTTTGGTTGTTGCCATTTTACCTCTCCTTAAGTGTTATATATAAAACATCATATCATATTTCTAGATAAGTTATCTATTTTCTGTATTTTTTTAGATATAAGCTTTTTATGCTAAAATAAAAAAGTTCAATAAAAAAAGGAGATACGTCGTGGGAATAATGGTAGAAGGAAATGAAGAACAATCAAAATTGCAAGAGCGTATCTCTGCTGATTTGCGCGAACGTTCTCGCCGTAATTCGCGCGATGAAGACGTAGACTTAGTGGAAGATTCTGAATATCTGCGCGGCACTCAAAAAACCGGTCGTTTTAGTTGGTTTTGGTTTATACTAGTTTCGCTAGCTGCGGTGGCGCTTATTATTATCTTTGTTATTAAATAGTCAACAGATAAGAGATATGATAAAATACTAGTTATCATGCCTAGTATTTCGGATTTAAAAGTAGAGCTAAAACAGCTCAACGCAGAATACGCCAAAATCAAAGACATGCCGGCTGAAAAGCGGGCTGATTTTGGCAAAGAACTAAATATTAAAAAACAAAAAATCATGCAACAAATTGCTGATGCTGAGAACGCAGCGCAAGACGCAGTCGTTACTCCGCTCGATATTACAGCCTCGCGTGATATTAATGCCGAAGCGCCAGAATTTCTGACTGCAGATTTTGGTAGCAAACATCCACTCATGACCGAACTTGATCGTGTGATTGGAATTTATCAAAGCATGGGTTTCGATATTATGGAATCCGTCCAACTCGACGATGAATTTCATATGTTTGATAGTCTCAACTTTGCTAAAGGTCATCCAGCACGTGATGGCTACGATACTTTCCGCACAGAAGAAGGTTTTATTCCGCCAGCACATACTAGTACGATGCAGAATCGTGTATTAAAAACTTACAAACACAAATTAGACGAGGGCAATGCGATTGCCGTAGCGGTTCCTGGGCGTGTCTATCGCAATGAAGACGTTGACGCCACGCACGAACATACATTCTACCAATGTGAAGGTGTCTATGTTTCTGAAACTTGTACGCTCGGCAACATGCTCGGCATTCTGCGTGAATTCTTTGAAAAATACTATGGCCAAAAACTTAATATTAAAACCCAGCCGGGCTACTTTCCATTCACGGAGCCTAGCCTTGAATTCTTAATTGAAAAACCAGCTGCATTAGGCGGCAAGGGTAAAGGCGGCGACTGGCTTGAAATGCTTGGTTGCGGCATGATTCATCCGAATGTTCTTAAAATGGCCGGCATCGACCCAGCTAAATATCAGGGTTTTGCGTGGGGAGGCGGCATTGATCGTCTTGTCATGTTGCGTTATGGGCTTGGCGATGTTCGCAATTTCGAGGCAGCCAAACTTGATTTCTTGAAGGAGTTCACATGTTAATTTCATTAAATTGGATCAAAAAATATGTTGACATTAATGTCTCTAATGAAGAGCTCATCAAATTGATTGGCGCACGTCTTGTAGAAGTTGAAGAGGCAATCGATGAGACGCATAAATATGACGGCATTTTTGCTGTAAAAGTTATTAGCGCCGAAAAAATACCAGACACACATTTAACGCTTTGCAAAATAGACGATGGTGGAAAGGCTGAAAAAGTTGAGCGCGACGAGAAAGGCTACATCCAAGTTATGTGCGGTGCGCCGAATGTGCATGAAGGAATGCTCGCGGCTTGGATTGCTCCAGGAGCAATCGTTCCATCGACATATCATGACAAAGAGCCGTTCGAAATTGGCATGCGTAAAATGCTTAAAAAATACGATTCATATGGCATGTTGGCTGGCGCTGATGAGCTTGCGATTGGTGACGATCATTCTGGAATTGTGGAGCTCGATCCGGCTACCACTACGCCTGGTGATGATTTCGCAAAGCTTTTCGAGCTCGATGACGTTATTCTTGATATCGAAAACAAATCACTTACGCATCGTCCTGATACTTTTGGTATTCTAGGTTTTGCGCGCGAAGTGGCTGGAATTTTAGGCCAACCATTCAAAACAGACGATTGGTATCTTCGCGATGCGGCTGATTTTGTTAACGATTCAAATATTAAGCTTAATATCGAAATAGACGAAAAGCTCTGCCCACGCTATACGGCCGTCGTACTATCGTTGAAGGCTAATAATGCTCCAAAATATCTTACTTTGCAGGATACTTTGTTGGCGCGTTCCGGTATGCGCCCTATTGATCCAGTTGTGGATTTGACGAATATATTAATGCTTATTTCTGGACAACCTTTGCATGCATTTGACTATGACAAGTTCGTTAAAGTCGGCAAGTCTAAGAATCCGAAAATTATCGTTCGTGCAGCCAAAAAAGGCGAAAAACTCACCCTGCTGGATGGCAAAGAAGCCGAATTAAATGTTGATGATATTGTTATTACGAGCAATAACGTGCCGGTAGCGCTCGCTGGCGCAATGGGCGGCGCAAACACTGAGATCGATGCGAATACTAAGCGCGTTATTCTCGAATCCGCTACATTTAGCTTATATAACTTGCGCAAAACTCAAATGGCGCATGGTATATTTTCTGAAGCAATCACGCGTTTCACGAAAGGTCAGCCGGCTGGCCAGACTTTGCCGGTTGCATTGCGCTTTGCGGAGCAAGCTAAGGCTTTTGGTTATGAGCCACTCGCAGTTTTTGACAGTCAAAAAACTGCTTCCGTCGTCGAGAAAGTTGAGCTAAGCTTATCGCAGCTTAATAATCTGCTTGGCACAAATTTTGATGCAAAGTCGGTTCAGAAAATTCTTCAAAATGTCGAATTTGAAGTTGAGATAAAAGGCGACAAAGTTGTTACAAAAGTGCCATTTTGGCGTACCGATATTCATATTTCGGAAGATGTTATCGAGGAACTTGGGCGACTTACCGGCTACGATAATATCGCTCCAGTCCTGCCACTACATGCTACGTCCGACCCGAATGAGATGCTCGCATTAAAAACCGCACTACGCGAGTATCTATCTGCGCGTGGCGCTAACGAAGTGTTGACTTATTCGTTCATTCACGGTGATTTAATTAAAAAAGTTGGCGAAATTCCAGAAAACTCTTATAAAATCGTCAACTCAATTTCGCCTGATTTGCAATATATTCGTCAAAGTATTGTGCCAAGTTTGTTGGACAAATCATATGCCAACCTTCGTGCCGGTCACGAAAAATTTGCACTATTCGAAATGAACCAGGTCTATCCACGCACGAATGGCGCGGACGAAGATGGTGTGCCTCAAAATAGTCACAAACTTGGTTTTGTTATTGTTGACCAGTCCGGAAAATCCGATTATTATCTCGCCAAAAAATATCTTCTATCGATTCTAGATAGTTATGGCGTAGATTATAAAATATCGCCATTTGTTGAAGCGAAAGATAAAACCAATGCCTACTGTGAGCCGAAGCGCAGTGCGCATGTCGAGACCAAAGACGGACGGCTGATTGGTTATGTTGGCGAAATTAAACAACGCGTATTGCGCGAACTTAAACTCCCGACTCCAACGGCGGCGTTCGAAGTTGATTTGTCGGTCTTGCTAGAGCTCAAAGGCGCCAGCGCAAAAGACTTTAGCTTCAGCCAATTCCCATCCGTCGCGCGCGACTTAACGCTTACTCTGCCACTGAGTTGCAAGGCGGGTGAAATTGAGGCCAAAATTCGCAATACACTCACGCAACGTCGTCTGATTAATCGCGTTGTTTGCACGTCTATATATCAAGCCAAAGGCGCTGATACAAAGAATGTAAGCTTTCATTTAGACTTTGCTCGTACAGATAAAACACTAGAAAAAGCCGAGATTCAAGCTATAATGAAAACATTGGAAAAAATTAAATAACGGGTGGAAATACGGAGGTAATATGATTAAAAATGATGATTTGAAGACGTCTCCAAAACAGCGTCTCGTTATCGCTGCGGTCGCGGTCTTTATGCTCGCCTCAACTTTTGCGCTTTATGCCGGCATTGTTCTCAATTATGGCAGCAAAAATAATGCGTCAAACAACTTAACTAGCGAAGAGCAGGCGCGCTACGATGAGTTGTTGGCTGAGTATAATGCCAATGTTGAAAAGCAGGCCGATGAATTGTCTGCAAAATATTTTGACTCTTTCAAGAGCTACAAGAGTCAAGTCAAAGCTTTTAACGCAGCTAGTGTCGATAATCTCAAAACAGAAGATCTAAAAATTGGCACCGGTCGAACCATTTCTGGCACAGAAGATGTCGACTACTCCGCCTACTACATTGGCTGGTTGAGCGACGAGACCGTGTTTGACTCGAGCTTCGATAATATAGAAAACCCCACCAAGCTAAAATCGCCACTAGGTGGCACCACGGGCCTGATTGAAGGATGGAAGAAGGGCATTGATGGTATGAAGATTGGTGGTGTACGTATTCTTAGCATTCCGTCGGCGCTTGGCTATGGCGATACCGACCAAGGCAACATTCCGGCAAATAGTCCATTGAAATTCGTCATTATGCTTATCGATAAGGTAGAAGATGTTGAAATGAATAGTGAATTAACGAATCTCTACTACAAATCTATGGGCGTCAACCTTAGTGATATGGGCTCTTCGTCCGAAGATGCCGGCGCTAGCGACGAAGCCGCGGAAGCCGAAAACGCAGAGCAATAAAGAATAGCTACTAGAAGCGGGCCGAATCGACGGCCCGTTTTTTGTGTGTAAACATAAGCATGGTTGACAAAAATGTGAATGTGTGATATAATGAAAAAGTAGTCTTATGGACTAGGCACATAAATAAACTAGTTGCACAAAATGTTCTCGGATACGTTCCTGCATTTTTGTCTACTTATATAGCAGGCAAAAATGCGGGAATGTATACAATTTTTCTATTATAAGGAGGAAAAATATGGGAACTATTGGAGCAATGGTAGTTATTGACGCTATGCTGTATGTGGCGATAATCGCGTTCTTCTGCGTGGTCTCGCTCGCTCGCGTAAGGCTGCACGATCGAACGGACGACGTGATTATTCGCAAGGATAAATACGTCTGGCGCAGGCGCAAACTTGCGAAAGAGTATCGTCGCGCCAACAAACAGCCGGAAATGATCGAAACGGAAAGCATGATTATGCTTCCGTCCGAGACTTTCTTCTCTATGACCGGCGTATTCTCTGCAATCGCAGCGGAAGCTCTCGTAGGGAAATATGTCAAGGACATGCTCGTCTGGCTGCGCAACACAGCTCGCGATCCTTTCGAGTTCGCATATGTGGAGCCGATCCTTGCAGCCATTATCGCACTGGTCGCGTATGCAATCGCTAAGACCGTAACGGCACGTATAGCTATGAGCAGCGCGAGAGCAATCGCCGACAGGCGCATCCAGAAAGGGCGCACGGCTCGCTTCGACTGCGACTGTGGAATCGTGGAAACGATCGAACGGGCTGGCGCAGGGGTAGCCAGATGGTTTACTGGCGCCAATGGAAGACGTGAGAAAGCCGAGGATGCGGCTTCTGCAGACATCGCAGACTGATCCTACCTCACCTCGTCTTATCCCGCCCATGTTGCAACTAGCTAACTTCAGGCCGGACGAACATAATTGTCCGGCCTTTTTCATGATTATAAAAAGACCGCCCATATGGGCGGTTTGTCTGCTTTTTGGAACAACAACTAAACTATCACTCTTTCAACATTAACTCAGGTAACTCCTTGATGGACTTTTTCACAATCCCCTCAATTATTGCCACCTCGTCTGCATCGTGGCAGGCTATGGAAGGTAGGAAGAGAATGGGTCTACTTGGATTTACCTTGATGGGACCGAGCGATAGACTGATACCTGACTTCTGATAGTAGAATCCGCGTTTTTCTCCCGGCTCGGCCGGCAGGATATAGACTCCCTTGACGAGAAAATCGCCCCAGCAACGCCTGCCGTAACTGACGCGTATCTTGTCGCCCCCCGCGTGAAAGACGTACCGCGCGTCGGCTAACCAGATTTTATCAATCACCCCCCGCGCTTCCAGTGGCTTTGTGGTCACCAGGAAATGATATCCGTCTTTTTTGTTGAAGATGTAGCTGCCTCCGGCGTTAAAATACGTTTTAATAGGCTCTTTGTTATAGGACAAAGCGCCAATACACCAAAGTATATAGCCCGCCAGAATGACTCCTCCGAATAAGCAGAAGCACATAATAAAGAACATAATACACCCCTTTCTTCGTGGTTCGGATATGTGTACAACGCATGAATTATATCACAAAAACAGAAAAAGTAAATATAATAACATTAACCCCAAGCTAGGCAAGCTATGATTATATGGTATTTTCTCGTAGCCGTAAAAAGACCGCCTATATGGGCGGTCTATCTGCTTTTGAGATCTAGCATTCGCTAGTCTTCCTGCTCATCTTCCGGCTCTTCTCCGCGCATGCGTCGGCGCAGCTTTCTCCACTTCTTCCTTAGCCAGATAACGCTGTCCGGAGTGCCGTCCGATACCCACCAAAGAAACCAATAACCGCCATATATAAATATGAGATATATGAGTACTCCAATCTCAGTGGAGCTCAGTGTTGCGGAACCTGCATGCGTTGCTGTCGTTTTTGCCTCCACGAGACAATGTTCAGCTACGGTGAGCATATTATTGAGCGAGATAAGGTGCATGATAATTAACCTACCTTTCTTATGGTGTAGATGTGTATGCAACATAAAATATATACAATAGAATCTCTTTATTGTAAACGGGGCTGTCGGCTGAATAATTATGCTAAGATGAAGGTATGGACTCAGAGCAGACTTTCTTCTTTTATGATTTGGAAACTTCCGGGCTTAACCCGCGCGAAGACCGTTTAATGCAATTTGCAGGTATTCGTACGGATATGAGCTTGCAGCAGATCGGCGAGCCGGTCAATGTGCTAGTAAAGCTCGGGGAGGATACTTTGCCGAGCCCGCAGGCCATTATGGTGACTAAGATTACTCCACAATCAACGTTGACGGACGGTTTTTCGGAAGCGGAGTTTTGCAAGTATGTCATGGATGAAATATTTACGCCTGGTACTATTGCTATGGGCTATAATTCTGTACGTTTTGACGATGAATTTATGCGCCATACTTTTTGGCGAAACTTTTACGACCCATATGAATGGCAATGGAAAGATGATCGCAGCAAATGGGATTTACTTGATGTGGTTAGAATGACGCGCGCATTGCGTCCAGAGGGAATTAACTGGCCTATTACGACAGAAGGCAAAGCAACAAACCGCCTTGAGCTAATTACTAAAGAAAACGGTATTTCGCACGAACATGCACACGATGCCTTGTCTGATGTTGAGGCGCTGATTTCGGTTACGCGTTTAATCAAAGAAAAACAGCCACAACTTTACGGATGGCTTTTCAAGATGCGTGACAAAAAATCTGTCCAAAAACTAATTAATCTCGATAGGCCGACGCCTTTCGTTTATAGCTCTGGTCGTTACTCTTCCGAATTTGAAAAAACTACCATTGCATATCCTATCGCACCTGCCAAGAATGGCAATGTATTAGTGTTCGATTTGCGTCAAAATCTTGATGACTTACTTGCGCAAGAAGAACCAAAAATCTTTCCGACCGTGAAAGAGCTGAAATATAATCATTGCCCAGCCGTAGCGCCAATCGGCGTATTGGAACAGGGGGATGGGTGGCGAAAAATCAAACTAGAAAAAGCCCAGATTGAGAAAAATCTTCAAGCATTATTGGCGCATCCAGACTTTATTGAAAAAATGCGCACCGAAAACGAGAATCGCGAAGAGTTTCCTCCGGCCACCGATCCGGAGTCGGCGTTGTATGACGGCTTCCTGGATAATTCCGATAAGACTCGTTGCGATGCGGTACGCCGCGCCACCATTAATGAATTGACGGATTTTCATCCCGATTTTCATGATCCGCGCTTACCGGATTTGCTATTGCATTATAAGGCACGCAACTTCGAGCAAACGCTTTCCGAGGCAGAACACCAGAAGTGGGAAGAGTATCGCATGAGTAGAATAAAGGCTCGCCAGAACTCATATATTAAGGCTATCCAAGAAATCGCTGCTTCTCCGAATGCGGACCCGTATATTTTGGAAGAACTGCAATTATGGTATCAGTCTCTACTGCCATATTAAGTCGCGCTCATGCTCGCGAATATCTGAAAAAGTCATTATAATTTAAGCATGCAGTGGTTGACGGGCATCAATTCATTACGGTTTTTTGCAATTTTTTTGATTGTCGTCTATCACTTTTTTCGCAATTTTTTGCCGGGCGGCTTTATTGCAGTCGATATCTTTTTTGTAATATCTGGCTTTCTGATAGTAGGTAAGCTTATTCGTGAATCATCGCGCGGCCATATACATTATGGACGCTTCATTGGCGGGCGCTTATTGCGGATTTTTCCGGCCTTGTTGGTATGCGTTTTAGTGACTTTGATTGTGGCTCTATTTGTACACCCTGACGTATTGGCTGGCATGAAACTAAATACGATTGCGGCATTGTCTTTTACGACAAACATCGTGCAGCTACTGACTGGCGGGTCGTACGAAAATACTATTTCGCCAAATTTATTTCAGCATACTTGGTTTTTGGCGCTCGAGATGCAATTCTATCTTCTTGTGCCATTGTTAGTAATTGCCGTACTTTCGGTATCAAAAAAGCATAAAAGTGCCGTAAAGAAACTTGCTATTATATTTCTTAGCCTTGCGATTATTTCGGACTTATTGCTCGCAATCTATGGTGGCGTGTTTGGCTTGCAGGATCGAGCGTATTTTACAATCGATTCGCATATGGGCGCTTTTTGTCTCGGTGCGGCCTTTGCGGCTTTCAATTACCTTGTGCCACGCACTCCAAGAACGCCAAAACTTGTACCAACTCTCGGAATTTTAATTAGCTTAGTTACGATCTTAATCTTATCTTTCAAGCTAGACTACGTAAATCCTATGACCTATTTCTTTGGCCTACCTTTCACAGGCTTCCTGACGGTAGTTATAATATTTTGCATTATTAAACTACAACCAAACATCCACACGCGCCGCAAACCGGCAAACTTTATTCGAGTTTTGGAACGATTAGGTGCGTTGTCGTATGGTATTTATCTATTTCATTATCCGCTCTATATTCTCCTGCCGAATCTCCTACCCGCCGGCGTGCCGTTTTGGTCTTATGCGGTGATTGATATTATTCTTAGCGTTGCCGCGTCGGCCATAATGAATAGGGCGCTACATGTGGAGCGAAGGTTAAAGATGCTTAAATATTACAAACGGCGTCGTTTTGCGTATGCTGCTATCGGTGTCATTCTTTTAGTTCCGTCAATTTTTAGTTACCTACGCATACCTACCACTTCTGGAATTGTTGACCAACTCAACGATATGTCCGCTCGCGAAGAGCGTCTAGAGGAAGAATCAGTCGAATATCTCGGCATAAGTAGCCTAACGAATATGATTGATAGTACGTTAGACAATCAGCTTGGGCTGGCCGCAAAATCCACCAACCTACCAAAAGTCAGTAGTGGGGCTGGTGCAAAAAGTGTCAATACGGCCAACGTGCTAGTTTTGGGTGATTCGGTTACGCTCGGCGCAAAGGAGGCGCTGGAATCAATTATTCCTGGCGCTTATGTTGACGCAAAAGAATCGCGTTCGATCATCACCGCCACGGGGATAATTGCCGGATACTCCGCGAAAGGAAAGTTGCCAAACACTATCGTGATTAGTTTAGCTACAAATGAATATAATATTACAGATTCACTTTTGCAGGATATTGTAAATACGGCCGGAAGAAGTAAAACCTTCGTGCTCGTGACGGCTTATGCCGGACCGCAACAACCGCGCGAAAAACAGAACGCTTCGCTAAAGTCATTTGCTGACAAACACGACAATGTTTATATAGCTGATTGGTGGGAGATTGCGCATAGCGATTGGTCATTAATGTATGCTGACCATATTCATCTAAACCCAGAAGGGCGAATCACTTATGCGAATTTGGTGCATAATGTTATAAAGGATGCACAGAGATGAAACAAGGGATAATAGAACGTCGCCGTACGCGCCGCGAGATTCGTAAAGTTAATCGTATTGCACGTGTAGATAGCCGCCATTCGCAGCGGGTGCTCGTTACGGTGGCTTTAATTATATTATTGATAACTTTTGTCGTAGCTGAATGTTTTGGCATCGTCTGGGCGAAACGTGTGCATGATCGTAATTTGGTTCGTAATCTCGCCGATGAGGCAACTATTGAATTAAGCATGGTTAATGCCGGTCTAATGTCTGGCGACCATGCGCTTTTAAAAGATTCTCATCAGAAGTATCGTGTGACACTTGCGGAGCTTAATGCAAATAGCTACATGAAACGCGACCAATTGGAATTACTGGATGATTTGAACAAATATGACGAGTTATTGAGTGTCGAAGAGGAAAAAACTCAACTAACCAAGTTGCATACTGCTATTATGATGTTTCAGGAGGAGTTACGGAATGTCGACTCCAAGAAAATCAGCTCCAAGAGTATGGTTGAACTCAAAGAGCATTTTCAAGATTTTCGAGATAGTCTGGATTATCTTGACGGCAGCCAGTTTGACGAGATAAAAGCGCAACTATCTAACTATAGCGAAGAGCTAATTGCAGTAGTGGACAAGATCTCCGTCTGTGTAGGTACGTGCACGGAGAGTACATTTAAAACGCGCAGCGGCGAGTTAAAAGAAATATCCAGAAAATATGGCAAAAAGTTGGCCGAACTTGACGCGTCGTTATCGGATTATTATAGCCCAGCTAGACTAGTCGAGTCCCTGAAGATGCTACAATAAATGTATGTATAAAATTCTTTTTCCTGAATCTAATAACGATTTTATTAAAGCTGCTGCTACTCTACTGAAGGGGCAGGGCGTTTGTGATCCTATCCTTGAAGAGAGTGATATGTCTATCGCCGGTAAGAAGTTATCCGAAGGATTAGCGGACGGGATGGTTGCTGGAATCGACTTCTCTTCACGCGACGTAATCTTAGCCTGTCGTGATCAGGTTGGTGTCGCTGGTCAAACCGATCCATCCGAAAAGAAGACTTTTTCTAGCCTTTTTGTGGCCGACTTTCCAGATGGTCGCCGCTATATTATTTCCGATGGCGCAACCTGCAAAAATCCAACTGCTGAGCAGCTTGCGGATATAGTTATTCTTGTTTACGAAGCTGCTGTTAAAATTCTTGATGAAACTCCACGTATTGCAATGCTTTCTTTCTCGACTTTTGGCTCTGGTGGTAAAGATCCTTCCATGGATAAAATTGCTGAGACCATTAAGCTCGTCCGTGAATGCAATCCGGATATTTTGATTGACGGGGAAATGCAACTTGATGCAGCGGTTAATGAGCGTATTGGTAAGAAGAAAGCTCCGCACGGTTCGAAAGTGGCCGGTCGCGCCAATGTATTAATCACCCCCGACATTAATTCTGGCAATATTCTCTATAAGTCTCTAGAGCAGTTTGCGGGTGCTAAGTTGGCCGGACCAATCTTGCTTGGCTTTAAGAAACCAGTCTCCGATCTCTCGCGTGGCTCCACGGCGGAAGATATCATTTTTACAACCGAGTGTCTCGTCAAACTTATTTAATGCTTATGCTATACTTAGGGTATGAGCACTAAAAAGTCTAAAACATCCATTCGCGTTGTCGTTAATACGACCTTATTAGTCGTATTGGGTGTCGTATTCGCGGCTATCTCCACTTTCAGCGCTTATCGGATGGTCGAATATAATAATTCATTAACAAGCGCGCACCATCCCACGCATCAAGCAAGCGTCTGCTTCGATGAGAAAGAAGATGGGGATGGCGATAGAATGACTTATAATGAGGGCATCTGCAATCCGGGGACCGAAAAAAGAGCTGACGACCCAAATACTCTAGCACTCTTTCTCGATGGCGAAATTGCCATGGCGCAAGATATGAATGCTTATTTCTCGGCACAAGTTATGGTCATGGTCGGTAGCTTCTTCTCAATCTCCAGTATTTTCGCTGCCATTATTTATTGGAACCACAATAAAATCAAATAATAACCATTAAAAAATATCTCCCGATTGGGAGATATTTTTTACTCTGTAATTTCTTTAACTTTCTTCTTAGTTTTTGGATTTTTATATTCCTCGGCACGTCCGCGCACGTCGCGCACTGCATTCATAAAGTACAAGAATGCATCGAACGGGGAGTCATAGGGCGAAAAGTATTGGTGTACGCCGCCGTCATTTAAGTGCTTTGTACTCATGTAATAAAGATGGTCGGAAGTTAGTAGGCGTCGCCAGTCGGCAATAAGGTCCTCGTCCTTACTAGCTAAAACGCTTTCTTTGAGATCATATATCGCCTTAAGCGCTTCGTGTTGCATAGAGTTGCCGAGCCATGCACTTAAATCGCGCTCGGTGTCTGCCCAAGTAACCGTCCACGGCATAGAAATCGTCTCTTCGGAGGTTGAGCTATCGCAAGCCTCGGATACGGTCATGAAATTATGGTTGCCGTCATTACTCCAACGAAGAACTAAATCGTTAAAGAACTCAAAAATACCAGTATCTTTCCAGACATTCTCGCCAAATGTTTCAAAATCCATGAATAAATTAATGACTGGACCTTGGTTGCCCGCTGTTTCTAGCCAGCGCATATACTTATCGACTGTAAGCGGCCACTCATTCCAGGTTTTGTTTGAGAAACGGAAAGCAATATCGTCAGATAAGCGATAATTCTTCGTCAGTAATTTAATACTATTGCAACCGTCTGGCCTATACACCTTATTGGGGGTGCGCGTTTCTAGAATCTTGTCCCATCCTTCAGCGATAATGCCTTTAAAACCAAAGCTTTCAGCCCATTGTGCCAAATCGTTATTATAAGCCAGCTCTGTGTTGCGGAATACTTTCGTTTCTACTCCAAAAAGCTCACGAATGCGGTCTTGATGCAAGCGTACTTCCGCCTCGAACTCATCGCGGTCAACGAAGAATGATAGGGAATGGTTATAAGTTTCATTTACGATTTCTACGCGGCCGGTTTTTACTAGCTTACGAATAGAATCGATGACATCGGGCGCCCACTCTTCGGCCTGCTCCAAAAAGGTGCCAGTCATAGAGAGTGAGAATTTGAATTTATCTGTAGTCTCAATTAGCTTGCCGAGTTGTTTCAGCATAGGTCGGTATGATTTCTCGGCAACCTTTTTAAAGATGCGCTCATTGTTTGAGCCGGAATACCAGTCTTTATCTGTCCAATAATCGTGATCGTGATCAACCGAAAAAATACTATAATGCTTGACGCGATAAGGCTGGTGCATATGCAAATATAGTACGATTGACTTCATTTCCTTGATCACCTCCACTTAATCTTTATTTTTAGAAACGATTTCTTTTATGTTTGCTAACTTCATCATACACCTGGATACATTTTGCCGCAACGTCATCCCAAGAAATGCGAGTATATTCATGGCGAATGCCGTCTTGAAGAGTATGTGTTAGCGCTGGGCTTTCGGCGATGTTCACTAATGCTCCAGCTAACTTGTCTTCGTCCCAGAAGTCGTAGCGCACAATCGACTGTAACACTTCGCCTACGCCAGATTGTTTTGTGATGACCAGTGCATTTCCGTGATGGGCCGCTTCTAACGCCGTCAAGCCAAATGGCTCAGATACCGAACTCATTACAAAGATATCGGAGATACTATAGATGTCGCGAAGTTGTTTGCCACGAATGAAGCCAGTGAAGATGACGTTCTGCGAAATGCCAAGATCTGCCGACATGCGCATGAGTTGATCTTTTTGTTCGCCATCGCCCGCAAATAAGAAAACCATCTTTGGATGAATCTGAATCGCTCGAGCCGCTGCGCGCATCAAGTGGAAGAGACCTTTTTGCAAGGTGAAGCGTCCAACTGTCGACACTACAGTATAGCCCTTCGCCTTTAATCCCTCTAGATATTGATAGCTTGAACCATCGTAATGGTAATCGTCATCTTTTGGCAAGTCAAAGCCATTATATGCCACATCAATTTTCTCTGGCGGAATGCCGTACTTCTCTACGATGATATTCTTCGTCGCTTGACTAACGGCAATAATTTTATCTGCCCAAACCAAACCTTCGTACTCAATTTGATGAATTAAAGGATTGCCGCCATTCGGACCACCGCGATCGAACTCGGTAGCATGTACGTGGGCCACTAAAGGTATTCCGAAATTCTTCTTCGCTAAGATGCCAGCTTCGTACGTCAACCAATCATGTGCATGAACTAAATCTGGCTTAAACTCCATCAAATACTTCTCGACAAAATTGCAGTAATTCTTCTGAATATCGCGCATTGAGAACATCTCTTTTGCTGCGCCTTGCTTAAAACGTTTTTCTTCAATATCTGCGGATATATATGCAGAGCCTTTATAAATCATTTCTGGATCAACATGACCGGCAGAAAGAACGTTCATGTAATCAAAATTATGCTCAGCTTCGTACGGTACCACGAAATCTATATCTGCGCCAAGTTTGGCGAGTGATTTCGATAGGTGTAGGCAAGCTACTCCTAGGCCGCCACTATTGTGTGGGGGAAGCTCCCATCCTAGCATTAAAATTTTCATCTATATCTAGTATAGCACTTATGCTTCGATTCGCAAGCAAAACGCTTATTATTTTTTGCATAAAATAACAGAGGTAATTTGCAATCGTGTGAAAAAATGTTAAAGATGAAAATCAAAAATACAAAAGTCAAATAGAAAAAACCGCCTCTGTAAAGGCGGTCATTTGTCCAAATTACGTAATCTTTCTAGCTATTTGCAACGCTTTGCAGTATCTCGTTATACTTGGCTGCGGCGTCACTACTTGTAAAGCTAATTGAGCCGTCTACGATTTTCCAAGCCGACTTGTTTTTATTCAGATAATCAATCGCCTTGGCCTCGACACGGATTGTGTCGGCTACGACCTTTAGCATAGAATCATAATCGTTGTGTAGGTCTTTGTCGTCGTAAAAAAGCTTAGCATTTTCGGAAAACAGGGCCGAATAGCTATCGCTCAGGTCCTGGCCTTCTATGTATCCCTTAACGCTTTCTTCGCTGTAAAGCTTTTTGTAGTCGGATGTTAGTGCTTCAATCTTTTTGGATGCCTTGTCGAGCTCTGAAATAGTAGCCTCAAGTTTGTCTCGATTCTTTTCCAGATATTTGCCTTCGAGTGAATTATAGACGGCCTCAGACTCTGCAATTTCTTCAATATCGTTAATATTCTTCATGATATCGCCGACATACTTCTTGATACTCTTCTCGACCTTAGCGTAGTCGCCGGAACTAACGGTGCGATCTAGGACCTCGCTTATCTTCTGGTTGTCGCCTGCTGAAAAAGCCTCGTTTACTGCAACTATTTCCTTCTCAAAACGAGATTGTGCGGTAGCATTGTTAATTATCACGCCAATTACCATTGCTGCCACTATTCCTAAGGCGCAACTAAAAATCATTACCTTGTTTGAACGACCGCGCGTCTGGTCTTGCTGTTTTGTCATATCTAACACTCCTCCACGAATGTATATTACCTATATTATAACAGACTATAAAACAAACTGTGAATTATAGAGGTCGGCATAAAAACCGCCTTTTGCCATCAGCTGCTTATGATTGCCAGTCTCAATGATATTGCCTTCGTTCATGACAAGGATTAAATCGGCATTTTTAATCGTTGATAAGCGATGGGCGATAATGAAGGAAGTGCGCCCCTCCATCAGCTTATCCATTGCCTTTTGAACCAATTCCTCTGTGCGAGTATCGACGTTCGAAGTGGCCTCATCTAAAATTAAGAACGGCGCATCTTCAACCATACCGCGCGCAATCGTAATTAGCTGTTTTTGGCCGGCTGAGACTGATTCATTCTCTGAAATATCGGTTTTTAGGCCTTTGGGCAGTGTTTTAATAAAGTGACTAAGGCCGACCGTGTCGCAAATCTTCATGATCGTCGAATCGCTGACGTCCTTGTGGTTGTAGGCAATATTCTCACGAATAGTCCCACTAAACATCCACGTATCCTGCAGGACCATCGTGAACAGGGAATGAACATCAGCACGGGTCATTTCTTTCGTCGATATGCCATCAATACGGATGTCGCCGTCCTTGATGTCGTAGAACTTCATTAGTAGGTTAACCATAGTAGTCTTGCCGGCGCCAGTCGGCCCAACGATGGCTATTTTTTGCCCAGCTTTAGCTTCGGCGGAAAAGTCTTTAATAATTACTTTGTCATCATCGTAGCCAAACCTAACGTGATCGAATATAATATTGCCTTCAATATTATCTTTATTGATTCGATTCTTGATATTATGCTCGTCTGGCATTTCGTCCTCGTCGATAAACTCAAAAACGCGCTCACTGGCGGCCGCCGCAGGTTGCAGCCCACCTACGGCCTGTGCGATACGCGACAATGGTGATGAGAAGAGTCGTACGTAAGTCATAAAGGCAACAATAACGCCAAAGCTAATTACTCCATTCATCGTCAGGAGTGCCCCCGTCACGCATACTGCCACGTAGCCCAAGTTGCCAGTAAAAGCCATAATAGGATGCATCATGCCAGATAGAAATTGACTATGCTGATTTGCAAAACGAATCTTTTTGTTAAGCTTATCGAATTTTTTATCGGCCGTGGTCTTGCCGTCGTAGGCTTTTACGACCGATATGCCAGAATAGATCTCTTCGATATGCGCATTCATATTGCCAAGTTCGACTTGTCGCATTGTAAAGTATTTCTGCGATCGCTTTAGAATCATTGACATAAAAACGAACCCGAATAAGCTAGTTACGACCGCTACTAAGGCCATCGTCCAGTTTGTAATAATCATCATTACGAGCGAGCCCAGCAATAACGACCCTTCGCCAATAATTGCGCCGAACGAATTATCCATACTGCTAGATACGGAATCTACGTCATTAGTTACGCGTGAAAGTGTATCGCCAATCTGGTTGCGGTCGAAATATTTTAGTGGCAATTTATTTATCTTATGCGATATTCGATTGCGCAAATCTCGAGCGAAGCCGGTTGTGACGCGCGCCATTATGAAGCCTTCCAGGAATTCTAGAACCGCCGAGGAGATATATAGGCAAATCATAAATATTGCAGCATTTCTGATTGCTTCAAAATCCATTTTAGGCTTAATTACCTCTTGGATAGAAGCCGGCATCTCGTCTATAGCTTTGTAGATTTTGACTGCATCGTCTTGCGTAAAGTTTGTTACGTCGCCTAGCTCTGATTGTATTTTTTGTATTGACTGCATAAAAGCAAGCTTATCTTCTTTTGTGATAGTTATGCCGTCAATCTTGCTGCCGTCAGTTGGTTTTTGCATTAGTTCCGTAGCTACGTCGGACACCTTCTGGCGATCAAGCATTAACCCGGCGCTAATCCCGTCTGTAATTTCTGCTAATTTGCGTGGTGCAATTACACTAAGGACCGATCCTGCAATTGACATTATCATTGCAATCGTAATCAAGAAATAGAAAGGTCGCATCTCGGTAAGCATACGTTTTATAGCTTTGCCGAAATTCTTTACTTTTACATCTTGGCCACCGCGACGACCGCTACCGTTAAACATTGAGCTCCTCCTTCGTTAGCTGCGAGAGGGCAATTTCTTTGTAAATCTCGCAATTCTTTAGCAACTCTTTGTGAGTACCATGACCAACGCATTTCCCTTTGTCGAGTACGATAATTTGGTCTGCGTGCATAATTGTGCCGATACGTTGGGCGACAATTAGCGAAGTAGCATCCTTCGTATAATCTTTTAGTGCCTGGCGCAATGTTGCATCGGTTTTGTAATCCAAGGCGGAGAAGCTGTCGTCAAAAATATATATTTCTGGGTCACGTGCGATAGCGCGTGCGATTGCAAGTCTCTGTTTTTGCCCGCCAGAAATATTTGTACCAGATTGTGCGATGTGGGCATTGTACTTCTTGTCCAGTTTTTCGACGAACTTTTTTGCTTGCGCCACTTTGGCGGCGGCTTGAATTTTGCGCTCATTTGGCTTACCGTTTTTGCTATCGCCATATGCAATATTGCTAGTGACGGTACCACTAAAGATTACGGCCTTCTGTGGTACGTAGCCGAGCTTTTGATGTAAGGCTTTTTGTTTATAATCTTTTACGTTTACACCATCAACGAAAACCGCGCCGTCTGTCGCGTCGTAAAAACGCGGCACGAGGTTAATTAGTGTAGATTTTCCAGAGCCAGTCGAGCCAATGAATGCTACGGTTTGGCCTTTCTCGGCCCGAAAAGAGATATCTTTCAATAGGTATTCCTCAGCGTCCGGATATTTGAAAGAGACATTTCGAAATTCGACCGTGCCGGTCTCGGCGGTATCATCATCGAAGCTGCCGTCCTTTATTGTAATCTCCTCGTCGAGCACCTCATTAATACGTTCGGCAGAAACTTGTGCGCGCGGAATCATCATGAATATCATCGCGACCATCAAGAAGCTCATAATTACGTGCATGGCGTAAGTCGAAAAGACGACCATATCACTAAAGACCGTTAATTTGTCGGCCATAATCGATCGACTAATGAGCGTTGCCCCAATAAGATAAATCGTTAAAGTGATGCCGTTCATAATCATGTACATCATTGGCGACATGACGCTTAAAACACGATCCACAAAACGGGTGGTATCCGATACTTTTGTATTGGCAATGTCGAACTTGTTTTCTTGATATTTTTCGGCATTAAAGGCGCGCACAACGCGGATACCAGTCAGATTCTCACGAGTAACGCCGTTTAATCGGTCGGTTAACTTTTGTATAATCTTGAAGCGCGGAATTACTACCATCATTATGGTAATTACAGTGGCGAGCATTATTATGACTGCTACACTGGTCGCCGTGCTCCATTGCCAGCTTTTGCCGGATATCTTAGCAATGGCCCAGATTGCACTCATTGGTGCGCGTATCAGCATATTTGCACCCATTGAAATCACCAGTCGCACCTGTGTCACATCGTTAGTCGTGCGCGTAATCAGGGAAGCGGTAGAGAATTTTTTGATTTCATTTACGCCCAAAGATTCAACCTTGTCGAAGATCTTCTTGCGCACAATATAGGTAAAATCGGCGCCTACATTTGAGACGAACCAGCCTGCAATAATGGTGGAAATAAGACTACCGAATGCGCATAATAACATCATGCCACCGTTCGCGAGGATGTCGCCCATCTCACTACCCTCAGTCTGCACTAGGCGCGTAATTGCGGACATATATTCCGGCATTTTAAGTTCTAGGCCAACTTGGCCCGCAATAAATAGGATCGCTAAAACAATGAACAAGAAGTCTTTCTTATGGAAATTTTTAAAAAGTCTAAACATGTATTCCTTTAAGTTTTTGAAATAAGCAATTTAAAGTATAACAAGAAAAGGCCACTATTTCTAGTGGCTTGCTAGTTGGGTATGCGTACTAAAAAATGCCCCAAAGCGCAGTTTATGATGGAAGAACTGGTTTTGGGGCGTGAAATTGCTAGACCGCTGATTGTACGTATGCTATCTGTTTGGCTGCTTATTCGTATTCGGAATAATCTTCGTCGTAGAAGTCCTCGTCCGCGAGGATGAATCCAATCGCATACAGCGACGCAGCGATAAATGCGGCGACGGCGGCTACTGCTCCGACAACTATATATCTCTTCTTCATATTATTCCCCTCCTTTTTTTGAAAAGAGTCTAGCAATTATTTAAGGTGCTGCTGTTCTGAGCGAAATGCTTTTGAACTAAGTTATAATAACATGAAAATAGCGACTAATCAAGAACAGCTCCGTCAGGAGGCGAAGCTGCTCTTACGTTGATGTATTCGATGCGCTATTCTAGCGATCGCACCATTTTTATAAGCGCGTTGATTAAGTCATTTTTGCGACGCAGTTCTTCTTTTGCTTCGCTCAGCTGACCATATATATCTTCGCTACGGTGCCCGAAATCATTCTTTTCAGACTTAAGACATTCGGTAACTTTGTCTTCTTCCTCGTCTATGCGCAAGATGAGATTATTGCGCTCTTTGCGGCTCTGTTTGAGTAATTTTTCGGTGGAAGAAAGATAATCTACTAACTCGGGGCTTAATTCGCGTTCTGCGCTGTGGGCGGTATGAGTATTTGGCCGAAGCGGTGCTTGGTCGCGGCGGATTGCTGGCTCATCGTCTGCGTCTGGATTCTGATTAAGCATTGGTGGCTCATTCCTTTCCGGCTCCGGGCTAGGGGATTGTCCATTTTGTTCGTTAGTCGAATCGGGGCTTGCGGGAGCGTCGGCCTCCAATGGATCTTGGTAATAGTTGTTTGCGTTGTCCGGTTGTGATTGATTGTTGTTTGTGAAATCTTGCATTTTTGCCCACCTTTTATAGGATATGTTAGTTACATTTTAGCATAAGAATTATGCTATAATGCAAGAAAGCATTAATGGATCCAAATTATTTATGCCAAACTCTAGTAAAACTACTAAAACAAAAAACGAAAAAACATCTCATAAGCAAAGCCCAAAAAGCCTATCGCGCAATGATGAAAAAACTTGCGCACGTCTTCGTATGATGGGCGCATTAATGGCTCTTGCCAGCGTCTTAATGGCGCTACTACCGATGATGTATTCGGGAATATACCGTTATATTTCTGCTCGCACCGGCAGATATGTGGATAACTTAGGTGTAACTAGTATGATTATGAGCGGTTTCGTGTCTGCATTATTATATTTCTTGCTTGGGCTTCATGTAATTCGCGCCGGAGAGCAAAATACGCGTTTAATTCGCGGAGTATATAGATTTAACTTGGCTATAATGATTATGTCTATTATTGCTGGCGCATTATTATTTTTGCCATGGCCAGTTCCGACTTTTAAATTAATGATGATACATATGGCTACTACTAAATACATCGAACGAGGTATTATTCCGATGTTTATTATGATATTTGTCGATATGGCTCTGCTTATTGGGCTGACTGCTTCCATATCTGGCATTTCATATACTTGCTTGGCGGATAAGAAAAAATAAGTTAGATATATTAATTATACCACATAAACGTAAATACGTCAATGGGTACTAGCAGTTTAAAAATGTTTATGTAATAATGAAAACATGAGGAAAGCTGCAAAAAACGGCAAGGCTTTAATAGTTGTAATAACGCTCGGAATAATCACTTTTATCGCGCTCGCGGCAAGTATTTATTTGTTAAGCCAGAATACTACCATTGCTCAGCTGTTTGGCGGGAGTGATAATGTTTACGAAAGTGCCCGCCTTGAACGCGTTACTATCAATGGCTACGAGATTGGGGGAACGTTGACCGATGAAATCAAGTCGTATCATGCTCAGGATGCGGATTTTGACTATTATTACGATAATGTAGCTTTTTGGAGTAATAAAGAAGGGGAGATTACCGGTTTGGGATTCTATTCGTTTAATACTCCCGAGGGCGAGAAAGTCACCGATATAAACGACTCAGATATACGCTATGAAGGTCGTCGTCTTGCGACTCTAGATGATTTTGAAGAAGCGTTCGGCATTGGCAAATATGCCAAAGAGGATGAATCTGAGACAGTGGTTTACCAGCAGGGCAACTATGAGATGACTATTCGATACGACGAAGAAGGCATAAAGAGCGTAACGTTGATTGAGCAAAAATAGATAATTCTTTATAATATAGTACCCAGAGGTGTTTTTTATGGGTATAGATAGCAATCTGATTATTAAGAATGTCGCTTTATTAAGGGATGAGGTTGAGTCGTTTAAAAAATATCCTTTTAATATCGATGTAGTAAAAAACTTTAAAGAGTTAAAATTTAACTCGCAAGTAACTTTTTTCATTGGCGAGAATGGGACTGGAAAATCGACCCTAATAGAAGCTATTGCGGTGGCATTAGGCATGCCCGCCGAGGGTGGAACAAATAATTTCATGTACGAAACTAAAAACACCACATCGGAACTGTCCGAGTACTTGCGAATAGGCGTATATAGAAGGCCAAAAACGAAGTTCTTTCTGCGGGCAGAGAGTTTCTATAACTTTTCTACCGAAGTAGAAAGGCTAGTTAAGGAAGATCATTTTTGGGCACTGCGCAGTTCTTATGGCGGCAGTCTTCACGAGTGCTCTCACGGAGAATCCTTCCTTCGGCTAGTTCAAAATAGGTTTACCGATCATGGATTGTATATACTAGACGAGCCAGAAGCCGCCTTGTCTCCACAAAGACAATTATCGTTATTGTGCCTAATGGACCAACTGGTCAAGGAGGGGAGCCAGTTCATTATTGCGACGCATTCACCTATATTAATTAGCTACAGAGAAGGGGAGATATTAGATCTAAATAATGGTATGAAGAGAGTGGCATATAAGGATACGGATATTTATTCGCTATATAAAATGTACCTAGATGAGCCAGACAATATGCAACATAGGTTATTTGACTGATTCAGCGGATTTACTTAAACAAAAAACTAACTATTACTAGTTAGCAGTTAATCCTCTTTTGTGGCAGGGGCGGCAAGACTCGAACTCGCGACACCTGGTTTTGGAGACCAGTGCTCTACCAACTGAGCTACGCCCCTAAGTACCAAGAAATTATAACACAACTACTCGAAAAATGCTGTCCACGACCGTAAATGATGCTATAATAAGCATAAGTATAAATAATTAAGGTGGGATAATGGACGCACAATCGCTTCATAAGCATACTGTTTCAGAAACGACTAAGCCGCGCTTGCGTGTAGGTTCTAAAGAAGGT
>JAEEGJ010003256.1_pt1 | contig 64536 bp, 59 predicted proteins | sample 8958761 | NCBI WGS metagenome assembly JAEEGJ01 (sample SAMN16246546, study PRJNA631951) | gut metagenome | biome: gut microbiome; feature: rumen; material: RS-attached | host: Bos | place: Iran: Karaj | collected 2018-10 | reverse complement strand
TTAACCATATATCTTCTCCAAAAGCTTAAAAAGGAGAGAAGGTTCACTCCTCCTCTCCTTCTCTTTTATCGGATCAAGCCGATTATTCAGCGTCGATCTTAAGGACCTCAACGCCCTTATAGAATCCGCAGTTTTTGCAAACCTTGTGCGGAGCCTTATATGCGCCGCAGTTGTCGCACTTTGACATTGCGGGTGCTTCAAGCTTCCATACTGCTGAACGTCTCTTATCACGTCTTGCCTTGGAAGTTTTTCTCTTCGGTACAGCCATTCTGGCACCTCCTTACAGAGCTTCACAGCTCATTATTATTAAGATGATCGCACTGATTTTCGTTAAGATCACAGCCGCATACAATACAAAGTCCTTTACAGTCATCCCTGCACAGTATCTTTGTCGGCAGACTGAGAAGCATATCAGTCAGTGCAATTTCATTCAATTCAATGCTCTCACCGTCTGCTACAACATAATCATCGTTGTCATCATTGCTGACGGAAGGAACAACAATATGGTCAAATGAGAAATCATAATCCCTTGAGAACTCCTTCAGGCATCTGTCACAGGTATGTAGAAGCCTGAAAACAGCAGAATAATTAAGATAAACAACTCCTGCCCTGTTATGGAACATTCCTCTGAGAATAACCGGCGAATCGAAGGTATATCCTTTGATATCACTGAATTCATCAGCCGGGATCTCATAAGAGAAATCTTTCTTCTCACCAACTATATCGAATATCTGCTTTAAATTGATTTTCATATCATAATCCTTCAGAGCACTATAAAATATATTATACACCAAACGACATGATATGTCAATAGTTCAGTGTAAAAATTTCATTTGTCGGCGAGAATTATTTGATAAACTGCTTAACGCTTTCAGGAAGCTCTGAATCGTCAGCTGAAACTGTAAATACGATCGTAGCTTCTTCACCTGTAAGTTTGTCAAGCTTCTCGAAAAGTATGCCGAGAGCATTATAATCACGACCAACAATTTTAAGAATGCCATCAACAAATACATCCTTGATATCGTAGTTTCCTGCGAGCATACCTGCAACGAACCCATAGAAAGCTTCAGTGCCCTCAATTGCAAAGCTCTCTGTATCGCACCATCTTACTCTGAAGCTGATAGAACGTCTGATATTATCGCCTTTTTCGATGCATACAAGATTACCGTTTGTAGATTTTACAGCCTCATTGATCTGATCAATGAGTATCTTGGTTTTACCTGTACCTTTTTTTCCTGTAATAAGCTTAATCATAATTTACTCCTTCCGTGCCTTACGGCATTTGTGACGTATTATATTTTGTATAAAAACTAAACAGACTATCAGCCGAGTTTAGCTTCAAGAGCAGCCTTAGCGCCTTCGTAACCGGGCTTGCCAAGAAGTGCGAACATATTTGACTTATAGCTTTCAACACCGGGCTGGTTGAACGGATTTACACCGAGAACATAACCCGAAATAGCACAAGCCTTTTCAAAGAAATAGATCATATATCCGACATTTTCTTCGGAGGTATCATCAAGTTCAAGGATTATATTCGGAACTCCGCCTTCAGTATGTGCAAGAACTGTGCCCTCAAAAGCCTTTCTGTTAACGACAGACATATTCTGGTTTGTCAGGAAATTGAGTCCGTCAAGATTTTCAGCATCTGGCTCAAGGAAAAGATCAGTCTTTGGCTTTTTGATATCCACAACTGTCTCAAAGAGTATCCTTGCGCCGTCCTGGATATACTGTCCCATAGAATGAAGATCTGTTGAGAATACAGCTGCAGACGGGAATATGCCCTTATTGTCCTTGCCTTCGCTCTCACCGAAAAGCTGCTTGTACCACTCGGACATCATTACGAAGCTGGGATCATATGAAACGAGCATTTCAACAGACTTGCCCTTTCTGTAAAGAATGTTTCTGAGAGCAGCATATTTATAGCAGTCATTGTTGTCAAAATCAGCACAGAAATCAGCCTGTGCTTTAGCTGCGCCCTTCATAAGAGCGTCGATATCACAGCCGGCAACAGCGATAGGAAGCAGACCAACAGCGGTCAGAACAGAGAAACGTCCTCCAACATCATCAGGAATTACGAATGTTTCATAACCCTCAGCATCAGAAAGGTTCTTGAGAGTTCCCCTTGCCTTGTCAGTAGTAGCAAAGATACGATTCTTAGCCTCGTCCTTGCCATACTTTTCCTCAACCATTTTCTTGAAGATACGGAAAGCAAGCGCAGGCTCTGTAGTTGTTCCCGACTTTGATATAACATTTACTGAAAAGTCCTTGCCCTCACAAAGAGCAATGATCTCGTTAAGATATGCAGGATTAATGCTGTTTCCCACATAATAGATATCAGGTGTATCCTTTTTCATATTGTTGTACAGAGGCGACTTGAGGAGCTCAATAGCAGCTCTTGCGCCAAGATATGAACCACCGATACCAATAACGATAAGGATATCCGAATTTGCCTTAATTCTCTCGGCAGCAGCCTTGATACGTGCAAATTCCTCCTTGTCATAGGCTGTGGGCAGATTAACCCAGCCTAAAAAGTCATTGCCAAGACCAGTCTTGCTTTGAAGAGACTGAGCAGCAGCCTCAACCTGAGCCTTTATACCGGTCAGTTCATCAGCATTGACAAAGTCTTTCAAATATTTGGTGTTGAGTTTCAAAGACATTAAAATTTACCTCCAATATGTATGGTAAGCCATACAATATAATTTACCATCTTTATGATACTATATTTTCGGATTTTTTTCAAGTCCCTTTACGTAACATTTTCAACATTTGTACAATTCTAACTAATTCAACAATATTATTCCAACAATTTCAACAACATTGACTTCATGACAAATTTAAAACTCAGAGCCGGAACAGCCTTTGCAGCGACTATTGAAGTCTCATAAACAAGCGTATCACCGCTGTAAAAGGCAGCACTTCCAATTGGTTGACCAATCTTTACAGGTGCAGATATATAGCCTGGAATAACAACCCTGGTACGAAGTTCGCCGCAATTCTTAGGAACAGCGACACTCCCCTGCGATCTGATACATATTTCCACTGCATTCTCCGTACCATTAATTACATTCAACGGCAAAAGCATTTCATCAGGAAACATGGTAAGCGTAACTTTATAATTGCGAAAGCCCTTTTTAAGAAGACTTTTTACATTGCTGTATGCACTTTCACCGGAATCATTTCCTAATGAAACAGCTACAAAAGTGTTTCCGCTGTCATTTCTTCCGCCCTCCGCTGCACAATATCCGCTTTCAGCAGAATGACAGGCTTTAAAACCGATATGCATACTGTAATCTCTTGACATCACATTCTCATTCACAAGTTCAACTTTTCCATCTTTTACGAAATCCCGCCATGTAGAAAAATATTTTGTCAAAAAGCCATGTTTGGCAAGCTCCGAACAAATCACCGCAACGTCATGTGCCGTAGTATATTCTTCTGCGTAATAATATCCATACGGAGAAATGAACCATGTATTTCTGAGCCCAAGATCAAACGCCCTTGCATTCATATCCATTACAAAGGTCGCAACATCGCCTGATACTCTCTCGGCAAGAACCGTCATTGCATCATTTGCATTTCCGATTATAACACTTTTCAAAAGCTCCTCAACTGATATTTTGTCTCCTTGTTCAAGCCATATAACAGCGCCCTTTGTATTTTTAACGCTGTCAGATGCTGTCAGTACATCGTCTGTCGAAAACTCTCCGCTGCTTATTTTTTCAGCAACGAGCAGTATCCCCATCAGTTTTGAAAGATAGCCTGCATTGAGTCTTTTATCAGCATTTTTTTCTTCAAGAACTGTTTGAGTATCTGCCTCCATAAGAACATAAGCCTCAGATTTATATTCTTCTGTCATATCAGCTCCAATACACAGACAACAGCATAAAAACAGCATCGCAATTACAATTGATCTTCGCATTTATCTCACCTCAAAACGAGTATATGCCGAATTCACGCGAAAAATGAAAAGAGCGGCTTTTTAAGCCGCCCAAAAATATCAGTTCTTGTGAACAGTGATTATAAATCCGTCTTTATTATCGCCTGAAATTTCATAGCTTCCTGATATGGGAACTCTTGTGACGAGTTTCTCCCCATCTCCTGCAACGGAGTAAATCTGGTAACCGTTTCCGTTAAAAGCGAATGTGTATGGATCGTCAAAACTATACTGTTCAAGGAAATCAACATATTCTTCGAGACACATTCCTTTCTGCTCCATTATAGCAGAATTGATCTCTCCGACATATCTTAAATGCCAAGGACAATACTCATTGCCGGTCTGTGCCTTCTTACCCTGAGGATATCTTACAATAAAGCCGTATTTCCAGCAGTTATCGACCACCCAGCTCTCGTAATCGTTTCCGTCATAGGTAATAACAGAGCCATATGCATTAAGCGCAAGATCTACGCAATATCCTGCCATTGACTCGGCAAACGCTTTCGGGCAAAGCGAATCGCCGCCCGTATATGTATCTGTAGTGCCATATACGATAAAATCAGCAAGTGCAGTCTCATTTGCATATGCTTCCATCATATTGTTAAGTGCTTCCGCAGCATCCTTATTCAAATAAATATGCTCATCACAAAGCAAATAGTAATCATTTTTCTCATCTGCAAGACTGATCATCTGTTTCTGATCGTATTCACTTGCAGGAGCATCCTCAGTATAAACAGCAAGAATACCGCTTGAAACATCATCTTTATAAAGTTCTCTCTCGGAGTACCCGAGGTACTTTATTCCTTCAAAAGCTGTCGTCATCTGATCTACTGTACTATATGACAGACTGCTTCCTGTTGAAGTTTCATCATCAGTTCCTTCCGAATTGCGGAAATTTCCGTGTACTGTAATATTACTGGGCTGCTGACTTGAAAGATTTCTTCTGAGTCCGTCGGCTCCGAAAAGTGTTCCGACGATTACACCCATTGCGAGAAAAACGCGGTCTGCTCTGAGCCGGCATTTTTTCTTCTCCTTCATTATACATATCCTCCGATTTTTTGTTCTACATCTGCCAAAATAATATATCTGTGTTTATCTATTTCTTTTTAATCTTTCCCAGGTTATTTGTTTATTTCTACACCTGTTTATATCTAAACGCTGTCCGCGCTGTATATTGCATTTATCAGAATTGCAGGATCAAGCCTCTGATGTCCTTCATTTCATTCTCAAACCTGTCCGTTTGCTGAAATAAACAAAAGACACCGCTGTTTTCCTTATTGTTCTGCTTCAAATTGCGGAAATAACAGATAATCTGTCAGCTGCAAAATATCACCAAAACGAATCCGCAAAACAATATATTTATAATACGGATAATGATATTTCGCCTGTTGATTCCGAAAAAATATTAGAACTTGAAAGAAAACTGCTGTGCCTGCATAATACAAGTTAGCATTTCGCATTTCACTTTTTGTTTCCTTCTTTTGTTCATTCTACACTTTTAATATATATATCTGTATTTATTATTATAGTACAAATATATTTACTTGTCAATAATAATTTGAAAATCTACAAAATGCACAAAGTTAACAGCTTTTATTACAGCAATATCACAACGCTTTTTTACCATATAAAAGACTCTTCGGCAAAAAAGCCAAAGAGTCTTGATTCAAATATCTACAGAAACAGTCTTTTTAAGTTCAAACGAATACAGCAAGGCTTCCTTTACTTTCCTGCCTGTTGTAAGTTCAACCGCTGCCTTATAGAGTCTGAGCTGCGCTGAATACCGTTCTTTCAGCTTTTCAAGTGACGTTCCTCTGTCTGATTTATAATCCACAATGACGATACCGTCATTTTCCTCAAACATAAGATCGATTATTCCCTTTATCATTCCATCTGAATTCCTGAATCTGCCGATCAGATCGTCATTGATGTCAAGCTCTCTCAAAGCAACCATAAATTTCTTTTCACGGACATATTTTACAGGATCACAGATTCTTTTATATAATCCGCTTTCAAAAAATGCCGAAGCGTTTTCTGTATTTATCGAATCTGCCTCTGCCTTGCTTATATAGCCCTTTTCTGTAACATTCTCTATTTCAGCAGCTATATCTTCAGCAGCCTTTTCAAAATCACAGTATTGAAAAAAAGTATGGATAGCCGTTCCTCTTTCCGCTCCTGTAAGTTCTGCGTTTTTCGTCTTGAACCGCGGGCGTTTCAGCTTAAAATCAAATCTTTCTTCCTGCTCTTCATACTTCTTGACTATCTGTGTAACACTAAGTTTTGCGGGAGTATCCGACAGGGTTCTGTCATAACTGAAATTGATTATTTCCTGCATACGGCTTATTATATCCTGATCAGGCTTTTCTTCATATTCTGCCTCATCGTTTTCAGCCGAAACCGCGCCCATTTCTTTTATAATTTCATATTCAAAAATGTCATTTTCGCCGTCACCTGAAAAACTTATCTCACCTGTTTCAACTCCAAGCTGTTCGCCTATTTCTCTGAATGAAGAATGTCTCATTATAACAAGCCACAGCCAGTCTGAAAAGCTTCTTGCCTCACTTACTGCTTCGCCGATATCTCCGTTATGAAGTGTACAGCTATCAATCAGCGCCGCTGCTCTTTTCAATGATTTTTCACCGCATTTAAGGTTGATAAAAAGCTTTTGCTCAGCACGGGTAAGTCCTACATACAACAGACGCATTTCTTCGCTGCGCGTGTCATTCTCTTCATCAGCTGCCAGCATGGACTGCTGAAATGTCTTGTATTTGCGATATAGCTTATGATCATACAGAACGTAACCGATCATCCCGTCCGAATTACACATTACAGTTTTTGAATCGAACTTGAATCTTACAGATGTTTCTGCGATAAAAACAAATGGGAATTCGAGCCCTTTAGAACGATGAAGAGTAAGAACGCTCACATAGTCGCCAGCAGGAGAAGAGACTTTTCCCTGTGAATAATCACCGTTTTTCAAGACTCTGTCAATATGTCTGAGGAAGCCATTCAGACCGCCGGTGCCGTCAAATAAAGCAATGCTTTCATAATTCTCGGCATACTGTATAAGCGCACGAAGATTTGCACGTTTCTTTTCGCCGTCATCATGCAGCTGCATTACCGAAATAAAGTCCGTAGAATCATATATCTCCCCGATGAGCTCGCCTATCGTCATTGTTACGGAATCCAGCCGGAATCCATCTATTGACTCAAGGAAGTTCATACATCTTTCACGAAGGAACATATCCGTGCATTCCGGATATTCGCCTTCTGAAATACCTCTTATTATCGGAAATAGCGCTCTCTGCCTGTCCAGTGATTTTATAACCGCAAGGTCAGTGATACTGAACATATACATGGGAGAAGTCATAACAGCAGCCATGGATATATCCTGCAGCGGGTTGCTTATTATCCTGAGCAGATCAATAAGGACAGCTATTTCCCTTGATTTCAGGTATCCGGTCTCTTCGTTGCCTTTTGCCGGTATCCCCCTCCTTCTGAGTTCATCAGCATACATATTTATATGTGCGTTGTTTCTCACAAGGATACAAAAATCAGAAGGCCTGCACGGACGGCTTGATCCGTTTTTATCTGTAACTGTTGCTCCGTTTTTCAGCATCGCGGATATCTTTGAAACTGTATACAGAACTTCATTTCCGGCTTCCTGAGGTGTCTCCTGCTCTTCATCAGATTCGATATTATCATCATTGATGAATGCGATATGTGTACGGCAGTCATTAATTTCCGCTCCGACAAAATGCTGCGCCCCAAAATGAAGCATCTCATCATCGGTATATCTGATATCGCCGCATTTTTCAGACATTATCTGTGAAAAAATATAGTTTACGAAATCAATAACCTGCACCGAACTGCGGAAGTTCCTGTTCAATGCGATATACTGATTTTTACTCTTGCTTTCATTGCAGTATTTGTCAGAAAGCTTCAGAGTATTGATAAAATTTCTTGGATTTGCAAGCCTGAAGCGATAGATGGACTGTTTAACATCTCCCACAAGGAACACATTATCACCATACATAGGCATGCCGTTACTATCCTGCTTATAGTTCTTCGATATAAGCTTAAAGATAAGATCCTGTTTATTGTTTGAATCCTGATACTCATCTATCATGATGATATCGTAATAATCCGCTATCCTCTTCGCAGTTTCAGACTGTACTATATTTCCGCAGTCATCTTCTGCAATAAGAAGTTCAAGTGCAAGCCGCTCACCGTCATCAAAACTAAGCGCATTCTTTTCGCATTTTTTCTCCCAGAGTATCTCATGATACTTCTTCAGCATTTCCGCAAGAACACAGGTAACCTCGCCGCATTCAGCATAATCGCTCTCAACAGAAATAATACTGCTGAGTACCTTAGATACTGTCTTTTTAATGTAATCACGTTTTTTCTTGTATATTTCCCTTAACTGCTTATTATGCTCAGCTTTTCCGACCCTGACCAGCTCTGCAAAGCTCTCTGCCTTTTCTGCTTCTGCGTTATCCGGCAAACGGCCTTTTTTTAATACTGTAAGAAGATCAGATACGATATCATAATCCTCCTCTGCCTGAGAAAACGATTTTTCCGCCGCCGGCGCAGACATATCAGGAAAAATCCTGCCAATAAGTCCTATATTCTCATCAGCTGCCTTTAAAGCATTCTCAAGCTGTCCTGTCAGACTGGTCAGAAGCTTTCTGTAGTACAATGAATCCGCAAAATCTGATTTATACAGCTCAACGGCTTTGTCAAGCCATTTATCACGCTGTGCTACCGATGAAAGGAAGCTGTCCGCCCTTGCTATGACCTCAACAAGACGCTTTTCGTCCTTGATGCAAAAACGGTCAAACATGAACGAAATCTTATCATACTCATTCCCACTGTAATAATTTATAAGTTCTTCAAGAGCACCTGCCTTCAGAACCTTATTATCAGTATCATCCAGTACGCTGAATCCGGAAGTAATACCGTTTTCCTCAATATTATCCCGTATAAGATCAAAGCAGAAAGAGTTTATCGTAGAGATCTTTGCGCTTTGCAGCAATGCCTGCTGCTTCAAAAGATGGCTGTCAGAAGGCTTTTCACTTATCATTGCCCTTAGTTTGATGTCAAGTCTTTTCTTCAGTTCAGAAGCTGCATCGTTTGTAAATGTGACCACAACGATCCTGTCTGCCCGTACCCCGGAATCCTTATCCGCGATAAGCTGAATTAGTCTTTCGGTAAGAACAGCTGTCTTTCCGCTGCCTGCAGCTGCCGAAACAATAAGAGAAGTATCTCTCGCGTCTATGGCATTCTGCTGCTGTTCTGTCCATCCCACGTTCATTCCTCCTTTCCGCTGTATTTTCTTCCAAGAATATCCATAGCCTCATTAACATCATTTTCTTCGGGACTTCTGTGACGTGTCATCTCAGAATTATCGCATATATTTATATAATTGCAGTACGTACAGGGATTCTTTCCGTCAATAATAAGCGGAACTGCTTCGGCATCACCGTTAATAAGCGATTCCGCCATATTTACAAGCTTTTTATAAGTATAATTACGCAAAAGAGTCATTCCCTCAGCAGATATGCATTCCGAATTCCTGTCGGGTACTCCGTTCTTGTCAAGCTTCACAGGGATATAATCGCCTTTTACTTCTTTTTCCATAGCCCTGAGAACATCAATATCACCAAGCACAAGTCCGCTCGTGCGCAGAGCTGAATTTACAGCATTGCTGTTCTTAACATTAACTTTGTAAGAATCAAGATGTATATCCGAGATACGCACCGGCGAATAAAGCACTCCTGCAGGATCAAATCCTTCAAAAAGTCCGCCTTTATCAGTAGCGGCAAAAAGATACAGAAGCATCTGCATATTGATACCGCATGCAAGATTCTCAGCCGTAATACTCTTTCGGCTGCTTTTGTAATCTATTATCCTTAAATAATCAGTATCACCAACTGTGCATACATCAGCTCTGTCAACTATTCCTCCGAAACTAAGCTTTTTACCATTTTCAAACGGAAGAATGACCGAATGGCTCTCACAGAGATCAAGTTCAAAGCTGTGCGGTATAAATTCTGAAGCCATAAGAGAGTGCTGAGTATACATAAATATCTCTGACATTCTATCTGTCAGCTTATTGAATATCAGTTCAAACTTCGGATCCTTGGCAAAGTCTCCGGCAAGAGTCTCTTTCCGGTACCTGTCAGCACAGCAGCCTATTTCCCTTTTTACATCGTCATACGACATATCAATGAATTCCTGCTTGGTTTTTGAACCGAGAATCCCGTAAAAACACTCATGGGTCAGTTCGCCGGCTAGCCTTGTATCAAGCTCTATCTTTTCGTTCATCCGGAGTCCGAGACATTTATCGCAAAAATACATAAAATGACAGAGATTATATTCTTCAAAGCCTGTAGAAGAGAGCCTGAGCGGTTCAAAACTTTGCAGATTCTCCATAATTTCCCTATCTATCTTGTAATTCTGAGTATGGTACCCTCTGCTGAAAACATATGAAAGTCTCCATTTATACTCCGGTACGCTCATAAGGAGACTCTTTATGGAAGAAACGGCAGAGGTGTTTGAACTATGCTCCTGCATATAGTGATAAAACGCAGAATGGAGCGATACAGCGTAATAGTCAACAGGTATATCATTATCACAGCTTCGTATGCCATTGTCACCGAACACGGAAAGAATACGGTCAACTATCTGAGCCGGATATTTAGCCTGACCTGAAAGGTCGGAAAGAGGATATGTTATAAACAGTTTATCAGAGGCAGCTGACACAGCTTTATATACAACAAGCCGCTCCGAAGCAATAAGCTCTGAGACAGGTGTAGAAATAACTATACCATTTTCAGCAAGCCTGGAACGATCTGCTTCTGAAAGCAAACCGTGAGTACTTATCTGATTAGGAAAATCCTTATCATTTGCTCCCATTACAAATACTACCCTTGGGGAGTCAAGTCTTGCAGTTCTTGCAGAAGCAGCCGTAACGGCATCAAGAGTCTGAGGCGGTACGGAATACTTTATCATTCCGATCATGGAGCGAATAAGCCTTGAAAAATCAACAAAACTGATTTCACGTTCACCAAGTGTATCGTTCACGCTGTCAAGAATATCTATAAGGCATCCCCAAAGTCTCTTTAGTTCAGCTGCTTCATAGTCCTTATTCTGTTTTATAAGCTCTCCCATAAGACGAGCAGTATTCTTTTCAGCCCTGCACTCAACAAGGTGCTCATATATCAATGAGCATATCTTTGAAGCTGTATTTTTACGCTTTATACGCTTTTTCAGCATTATTACAGGTATAATCACTCGTTTGCGAACATCTTCAATTAATTTAAGATTGCTGTCAGGCGCGGTAAACTCTTCCTTCCAGACATCTCCGTCAATATCCCATTTATAGCAATAGTTCTCCAGAAGTGACGTTTCGGTAAGCGATATCTCAGGGAGTCCGCTTTTCAGCATCCTGAATACCTGTTCCGAACGTATCTTCTGACTGTTTAAGATGTCGATAAGAGCAGAAAAATATGCCATTAAAGCAGTATGGCCAACAGATTTTTCAAGGCTGAGGAAATATGGTATATCATATCTCTTGAACGCAGCCTTGAGCACGCCTGAATAATCAGCGATATCATTTGATATTATAGCGATATCACGATAATGCAGCTGCCTGTTCTCATAGATCAGATGCTTTATAACAGCACAGACATACTCTGCTTCACTGTACATATCCCTGGCTTCAAAGATCCTGAGATTATCAGCCGGCGGAGCTTCCGAAACATTATGCAGGCTGTTATTGAAAGCATTCCTGCTAAGATACCCGAGATCAGGTGAACGGAAACGATGGCTTTCGCTGCATTGTGTGACTTTTGTCTCTTTACCGACTTCACGACAGATAGCCATTATCTTTCTGTATGTTTCATTTACGGTTTCAAACAAAGTATACTCGCCCGCATTAACATCATCAGTTCTGAGTGCAATGCAGACATTATCGGCAGAGGAGATTATTATACGCAGCATTTCAAACTGATCCGCCGTAAAACTCTCAAACTCATCAAGAAATACAGTTTTCCCGTAAAAATACCTGTTAACAGTTGCAACTCCGGCAGCTTCACGAATATTATCAAGCTCGTCCTTGAAACCGTATTCCTGCATCAGTCTTTGGTACTCAACATATATATTAGCAACATCAATCATTTTGTCCATCAGTCTTCTGTCGAGAAACCGGGATTTGCTTAACATTTCTTCAGCAGTTATGCCTGAACGCTTTATATCCCTTATAAGTTTAAGCATTTCTTCTGCAAAACCGTTATAGCGGCTTTGTTTCCTGAAACTGCTCAATGCCTCCGGACGCGACAATACTAATTCTACAGCCTGATAAATAAGTATCAACTTAGCCATGTCATCCGCATATTTGCCCTTCCGTCCGAGATCACCGTAAAGCTGAAAAAGCTGCCTTGCAAGCCCCGTAAAGCTCAATGAAAAAAGCTCATTGAAATTCTCAGCACCAAGGTGAAAATACAACTTTTTATCGAAGTCCTGTGAAAACTGCTCCGGAACTATAATACACAGCTTGTCCGCTTCTTCGCATCTTTCCATGATACGGTCAAACATAAGTGTAGTCTTTCCGCTGCCTGCGGGACCTGTTATAAATTCTATCATATGCGCTCCTGTTATATAAAATATGCATACCGCCAAAACGGTATGCATATCAAATCGATTTCAATTAATATTAAAAACCATTAAGATGAGCTTCCTTCATAATACTTGGGAAGTTTAAGTAAGCGTAATTACAGTTGACGGGTCCGTTGATTCCGTCGACCTGTGCATCATTGCTGAACTGCCACATATTATAATTCTTCTTGAAGCCCGGCTTTGAAACTCCATAATGTGACACCCATACATCATACTTTGAATAAATTGAACTGTCAAGCCTTGTATTCAGGAAATTTGCATAGCTTTTAACTCCGACATAATATCCTTTTGCTTCAAGTGTCGAACAGAAAGCATTTACTATGCTTGTCAGTTCCTGATTACTCAGACCATCTAAGCTTGTATCCTCAATATCAAAGTATACCGGGTAAGAAAAATGATAATCCCTTATTACTTCATAGCACGCCTCAGCTTCCTTGACTGCGTCCTCAGGCGAATCAGCATAACTGTACCAGTAAACGCCGTAATCAAGTCCTGCCATTTCAGCACCGGAAACATTCGCGTCGAAATACTTGTCCTTCTGGGTTTCGAGATCACCGTATCCTGCACGGATCATCGCATAATTGATACCGGACTTTCCGACCTGTTCCCAGTCTACCTCGCCCTGCCATACAGAAACATCAACACCGCAGGCAACGCCCTTATTGACGCTCACAGGATATAATGATTTTCCTGTACCGGATTCCGTGCCATCAAAAACATATGTATCAGGTGAGATTATATAAGGGTAATTGATGTAACAATAATCGCGGTCGATAGAGCCCTTTATGCCGTCTATAGTGCTTTCGCTTGTATACTGCCACATACCGTAATCTCTGAAATAAGACGGTGCCTCAACTTTAAAATGCGCCACCCAGATATCATACTTGTCAAGCACTTCCTCATATACTCTTGTAGTAAGGAAATTTGAGAAACTATACAGTCCGACATAATATCCCTTTGCCTGAAGCGTTGAGCAGAAGGCTTCGATAATAGCCGAAACTTCAGCGGTAGTAAGCTTTTTCTGGCTCGGATCCTCGATATCGAAGTAAATAGGATACGTAAAATTATAATCCTTTATTACCTGATAACAGACCTCTGCTTCCTTGTATGCGTCTTCAACACTCAAAGCATAACTGTACCAGTAAGCGCCGCAGTCGAGTCCTACCGACTGTGCTCCCTTCATGTTTTCATCAAACTTCGGGTCCTTCTGATAAAGTTCCTTTCCGTAACCTGCATTGACAATAACATAATCAATACCTGTCGCACCGACTTTTTCCCAGTCAATGTCTCCCTGCCAGTGTGAAACATCTATGCCTTCACTCTTTTTATACATATATTTTTTATCGCCTGAGTGAGTTTTGGCATAGGACTCATGGGCATCATAAATATCAAAAACATTAAATGACGAATTATCTGACGCCTCTACGGTCTGATCATCAAATTCGGGTGAAACTGCTCCAACCGCTTTACTTTCCTGAAAAAATGTGCTATCATTATTGTAGTCGTCAGCAAATACAGTTAAAGCCGAACCGGTGCAGGTAACAGCACAGGCGAGCAATACAGAAATAAGGTTCTTCAATATTTTCATATCTGATCGTACTCCTTTACGTATAATCACAAAAAGGAAACTTGTCGTACATACCTTTTTGTAAATTATAACATAGTTTAAGCTTTTTTTCAACCTTTACAGCGCATAAAATCGGTTGAAAGAGTTAATTTTGTAAAGTATGAAGAATTTTTTGCAATCTTTTTGTAACTTATAGATACATTTATGTAATTTTTGAGGTATAATTAAATGAAAAAATTTATTATAAATGAGAACGACTGCGGTCAGCGTGTCGATAAATTCATCACCAAAGCGCTCCCTGAGCTTCCAAAAAGCATGATGTATAAGCTCATTCGTAAAAAAGATATAAAAATAAACGGAAAAAGATGCGAAATCTCTTCCCGCCTTAATGACGGCGACATTGTTACCGTTTATGTTAAGGAAGAAGTATCAACTGAAAAAAAGCACGATATGAGCTTTCTGAATTCTTCACCTGAGGTGGATATTGTTTTTGAAGACAAAAATATCATAATAGTTAACAAGCCTGTCGGTCTTGATTCTCACTCTAACGGCAGTCCTATGAATGACACGCTTATAGACCGTATCAAAAAGTATCTTTATGATAAACGGGAATATGCTCCTGACAGTGAAAGCTCTTTCGCACCGGCTTTGTGCAGCAGACTTGACCGCAATACCTGCGGACTTGTAACAGCCGCAAAAAACGCCGCTGCACTCCGTGAAATCAACGAAGCCATACGCAGCGGCTATGTACATAAAATATATCACTGTATAACAGCTGCTCCCCTTCCGGAAAGCAGCGCGGTGATAACAGCATATCACATGAAGGATGATACACGAAACATTGTAAAGATAGTTGATTCCCCAAATGAAGGCTTTAAGCCCATAAAAACAGGTTATCGGGTAATCGCGTCCAAGCCTCCGCTTTCACTGGTGGAAATAACGCTTTATACCGGACGGACCCATCAGATCAGAGCCCACCTTGCGCACATTGGCGCACCTGTACTCGGTGACGGTAAATACGGAAATATCGCTGTTAATAAGCGGTACGGCGTTTTTCACCAGATGCTGTGCGCATATTCGCTGAAATTTGAGCTTCCCGAAAGCTCTGTATTAAGTTATCTCAACAGCCTTGAAATAAACGCACCTGTACCTGATTTTGAAAAAAGATTCTTCAGTTAGGCTGACCAACTCTGTGACGCAGGTTTTCTTCCTTCAATTCCCTGCCCTCTGCTATCAGAGACATGAGTGTATCAGAGTCCTGATTCTTTAGGGCGGAACTGTATTTCTGAAGATTGGAAATGAGAGTATCAAGCTCATAAAGCAGATTCTCACGATTCTGCATGAAAAGGTCAGTCCACATCTTCTCATTCATTGTAGCAATACGGGTCATATCCTGAAAGCTTCCTCCGCTGAATCCACATTCGAGCCCGAGTTCAGGGCTTTTTACATAAGCGCTTGAAACTATATGAGCAAGCTGAGAGGTGTAAGCGATCATCTTGTCATGATTTTCAGGACTTGTGATCACGATCTTGCCTGCCCCGATCTCATGAGCAATACATCTGAGCATTTCGGTCTTATCCTCTCTGCTGTCCGCAAACGGGGCGATTATGAAGTTCGCTTTTACAAAAAGATCAGCTGTACTGTTATAATAGCCGCCGAATTCCTTACCAGCCATAGGATGGATACCTATATACTCAAGTCCGTTATCTCTTGCTATTTTTACCATACGTTCCGAAAATGCACCTTTTATACCGCACACATCGGTAATAAGGGTGTTTTTTTCTATTTTACCTGCATTTTCCTCAAAAAACTTCTCTGCAGCTTCCGGGAAAAGAGCTATAACAATGAGGTCATACCCCTTATAATCGCCGTCAAAAACATTATCAAGAGCTACATCTCTGAGTGCAGCAATTTCTATGTCATGATTAAGATCACTACCGGTGACAGTATGATATGTATATTTTTTCAGCGCTTTACATATTGAACCACCTATAAGGCCAAGTCCTACAACAAGAATATTCATAAACTACCTCCGTTTATTTTATCATTTAAAGTATAACGCTTTAAATGCAAAAAGTCAAGTATATTCATTATTTAATAAAGAATTTGCGCAGCACTTTGTTTTTTCTCACTTTGCTGTTCAGGACTAATTGAGCCTGAAATAAAATAACATTTATTTCTTTATAGCATAAAATATGTAGAGAGTTATCTCAAATCCAATGAAGGGAATATTATTATGCCAAAGTTATTTTTAAGCCCCTCCACACAGGAATGGAATAAATATGCGACCGACGGCAATGAGGAGCTGTATATGAATCTGCTCGCCGATCGTATGGAACCTTATCTAAGATCATGCGGTATCAGCTTTATACGGAACGATCCTGCAAAAAATGTTACCGGCGCAATATCTGATTCAAACGCCGGAAGCTATGACGTTCATCTCGCACTTCATTCAAACGCCGCTCCCACGGAGCTGTCAGGAAAGCTACGCGGTATTGATATATACTTTGCTCCCAAAAGCACATGGAGTGAAAAACTTGCAAATATAATCGCAAACAATCTGAAATCTATATATCCCCTGCCGGATAAAGTAAGAGCTGTCCCGACATACAGCCTCGGAGAAGTCCTGCGTACAAAAGCTGTCGCTGTGCTTTGTGAACTTGGGTATCATGACAATTATGCCGACGAAGCCTGGATAAAGAATAATCTTGAAAATATCGCAAGGAATCTTACTGATTCGCTATGCGATTACTTTGGAATACCTTTTATACAGGCAGGTGCTGTTAAGTGGGGCACAGTAACGACTAACGGGAGCAGACTCAACATCAGAAGCTACCCTGATCTTTCAGGAAAGATCATTGGAACTATGCCGGACGGTGCCACTGTAATGATAAACGGAGAAACAAACGGCTGGTATGTTGTGAACTATAATGGTATAACCGGTTATTCCAGCAGTCAGTTCATCACGATATGAAAGAAATACCGTACAGCCGGGCTGTACGGTATTCTGCTTGACAGTAAATATGTTATTTGTCATCTTCCGGCGGCTGTCTGCGTCTGCGCCTGTCCTTATTGTTTATTTTCGGAACCGCATATATCGGCTTCATTGGTTTTGCCTTGCTCTTGAAAACAATATAGGAATAAATACAAAGTATAATGTATATAGCGCAGAGAAGGAATGATATGAGCAGTGCCTTGTGGAACCATCTTGATTTCCTGAACATTTTTGCAGCGTAAATATTATACTTGGATGCCGAACGCTCAACATTGCTTACCGCAACGATCTCAACAGTTCCAAGCTCTTCTCCGGAGTATTCAAGAGTAATGGTACCAAGCGGTTCTCCTTTTGTTACAGGCGCCTGAAGTGTATTCTTGTACCATACCACCTTATCCTTGCTTATTGTCGATATATCAACTCCGTCATACCACAAAAGAGTAAACTCTTCCTTAGGTTTTACCAGTACATAATCATTGCCCTCCGCAAGCTCAACAGGCAATTCCCCGACTTCTGCCGTATCTGCAAGTATGACCTTATAGGAAAAATGCTTGAATGCCCAGTTGAACAGTTTGATTGCATCGGTCAGATGATAAAATGTAATATCTCCGTCTTCATTGTTCAGCGGCGACTTCATAAGCACAGAAAGGTACTTGTTACCGTCCCTGCTTGCCATGATAACACTGTTTCTGCCGGCTACTTCAAGATTTGCTGTCTTTATGCCTTTAGCTCCGCTGTAGCCGTAATTTCCTTCCTGATCCATCATAATATTTGAATGTGTCCAGAGCCATTCTTCCTGATCCGGGTGATTCTTGGTATTTTTTACGGAAGGGGTATAGGAATATGTTGTTGCAATCTTTTCAAATCCCTGAACTCCCAAAGCATACACTGTCAGCTTAGCCATATCGTTTGCAGTTGTATACTGGTCAGGGTCATACATACCATGCGCATTTGTAAAATGAGTATCAGAAAGTCCGAGTTCAGCAGCTTTCTCATTCATCATATCAACAAAATGAGCTGTATTATCTCCGCCAACTTTATATGCGATAGTTTCAGCGGCTTCCACAGAAGATTTCAGCATCATCGCATAAAGAAGATCTGTCATTGTAAGAACATCTCCGTCCTCTATGTCAGCAAACAGCAGATCTTCAGGATAGTCTATATTATACAGGTAATCATAGACAGATTCATCTATCGTTATCTGATTTGAAAGCTGCGGATAATTTTCAAGACAGACAACAGCGGTCATTATATTTACAAGCGGACCCGGAGCCTGTCTCCTGTCAGCATTCTTCTGATGTATTATTGTATTTGAATCAAGGTTCATAAGTACAGCCGACTCGCTCATAATAGGCGTGTCAAGCTGAAAATTAACAGCATTTGCACTGAATGAGCACATACACGGAAAAACCATGCAAAGTGCAAAGATTACAGAAAAAAATCTTTTCATTTTAACTCCTTTATCTCAAGCGTCCGAAACGGACGGCCCCAAATAGTTAAATATTATCGTATTTTAAGTAAAATTATAAATATATAAACACAGACTAACTTCCGCTTTATAATTCATACTATATTATTATAACAGATTTTTTCTGATTTTAAAAGAGGTTTATCAAAAAAATTTTTATTTCTTTAAGTCTTTACCTTTAAATAAAAATGTGATAAAATATAATTGTAGACAAAAAAGAATCGGCGAAGAAAAATACAAGCCGAGTAAAAAGAACAAAAGAACGGAGGTTTTTAATGTGATCTTTGTTACCGGAGATATGCACGGAGACATCACGCGTTTTAAAATCCCTGAAATGAAAAAACTGTCGTTCGGAGACACACTTATTGTCGCCGGTGATTTTGGCTTTTTATGGAATAATTCCAAAGAGGAAAAAGCAAATCTGAAGAAGATTTCGGAAAAAAATTTCAGGATCGCGTTTGTTGACGGATGCCATGAGAACTTTGATCTTTTAGAAAAATACCCTGTTGAGACATGGAATGGCGGAAAGATCAGAAAAATCGAAAAAAACATATTTCATTTGATGCGCGGACAGGTCTATACTATCGAGAAAAAGAAGATTTTTACATTCGGAGGCGGTCATAGTCAGGACATCGACTTCAGAAAAAGCATAGACTGGTGGGAACGTGAACAGCCTACGCATGAGGAAATAATGGAAGGTATCGCTCACCTGAATGAAAACCGTTACGATATCGACTATATCATCACTCATGAACCTCCCGCGTCACTAAAGGAATGTCTTGGCGTAGATGTGCTTCAGAAGCTGGAAATGCACGCTTTCTTTGAAGATATAATCAGGAACTGCAGCTATAAAAAGTGGTTTTTCGGGAAATGCCATATTGATAAGCATATCCCAATGAGTTTTTATGCTGTTTTTAATACCCTTATCCCATTAAAATAGTTATCATCAATAAAGCTGCACGGCACATTGCCATGCAGCTTTTCTGTATCCGCACATATATTTAAGTCATTATAGCGTCTTAGCTACTTCGAGGCAAAGGACTTCTGCTGCTTTTTTTATATCATCAGCCCCGAAAACTGCCGAAACTACAGCTATTCCACAATGGCTGCAGCCTTTTATCTCATTTACGTTTTCTGCTGTGATACCTCCTATGGCAACAGCCGGAATACTTACACACTCACATATCTCTTTAAGCTGCTCAGGAGTTATCCTTACAGCGTTTGTCTTTGTTGGTGACGGAAAAACAGCTCCCACTCCGAGATAATCCGCTCCGTTTTTTTCTGCAAGCTTTGCCTGATCCACTGTTTTCGCAGTAGCACCGATTATAAAATCTTTTCCGGCAATACGGCGAATATCTGCGACAGTTGCATCTTCAATACCAACGTGTACACCGTCAGCTCCGCATTTAAGCGCTGCCATATAATTGTCATTTATTATAAGCGGAACATTATGTTTATGACATATTTTCAGGAGTTTTTCTGCTTCCTTAATAAGTTCGTCTTCAGTTATATTCTTTTCACGGAGCTGAACTATTCCAGCACCTCCGAGAATAGCCTGTTCAACAGCATATTCCAGTGTTTTGCCTTTAAGACATTCTCTGTCCGTAACTGCATATAGCAGAAGGGATTTTTTTTCTATTCTCAAATCTATCACTTCCTGTCAAATTCACCTATAAACGCTTTTGGATCCGGACAGCGCATAAAACCGCTCATTACGCAGGCTCCGGCAGCTCCGCAGCTGCGGACTGAGCTAATATTTTCGGGAGTTATACCGCCAATAGCATAAACAGGTATATCAACACTATAGCAGACATCACGAAGAAAGTCAAGCCCTCTCGGCACAAGACCTTTTTTACAGTCAGTCATAAAAATGTGTCCGGCAGATATATAGCTTGCTCCGAGTCTTTCTGCTTCAACAGCATCCTCAACTGAATGACAGGAAACCCCGATATCCTTAAAGGACTTTTTATCAGAATCTTTCATTTCCCTCATTACATGAAGTGGCAGATGTATATTTCTTACTCCGAGTGAAGCCGCTGTTTTCCAGTAATAATGTAGAAAAAGCTCAGTTTTCCCGCCTTGAAAGAGCTTTAAAGCCTTTTCGGCAAGAATCCCGTATTCCTCCTCGCTCAGATCCTTTTCACGCAATATGACAAACTTTGGCTCAGCATCGGCAACAAGACTGAGCTGTTTCAGGAAATCCCCTGAACATAAACTGCGTGATGTAACACATACGATATCAGACATACAGGTAATCATTCAGCACAGGCTGAAGTCCCTCCGATGACATATCGCTGTACATCTTGTCAAAACTTCGGCTGTCATTGATTTCGAACTGTTCGTCCCCTTCAGCTGAGTCAGAATCCTTGCCTGTATATTTGCTTTCGTGATCGCCGATACCTGTGGAAACACCGGCAGAAACCTTTGTTGCCGCAATTTTGACTATACCATTGCGGAAGCTTTCACTTTCCCTCGATGATACAGTGATACCACAAAAAGGAAGAAATATCCTGTATGCGCAAAGCACCTGACAAAGCTGCTTTTCATGTACATCAAGCGGATCTATCTCTTCGTTATTGATTATAGGACGAAGTCTCGGACATGACAATGATATCTCTGCCTGAGGATATTTTCTCTGCAAATAATAAACGTGAAGAGCACTTGCAAGAGCGTCCTTCCTGAAATCGGATAATCCGAGAAGTGCCGAACAGGCAATACCTCTCATACCAGCCATAAGCGCTCTTTCCTGAGACTCAAAACGATATGGGAAAACCCTCTTGTGTCCGAGAAGGTGAAGCTGTTCATAGCGGTCACTGTTATATGTCTCCTGAAAGACTGTAACATAATCGACTCCGCATTCGTGAAGATAACGGTATTCGTCAGTATTAAGCGGATATACTTCTATTCCGACCATACGGAAATACTTACGCGCAAGCTTGCAGGCTTCACCTATATATTCAACACTGCTCTGTATCCGGCTTTCGCCGGTAAGTATGAGTATCTCCTCCATACCGCTATCAGCGATCACCCTCATTTCATGTTCTATCTGTTCCATATTCAGTTTCATGCGCCTGATATCGTTATAACAGTTGAAGCCGCAGTAAACACAGTAATTCTCGCAGTAATTCGCAATATACAGCGGTGTGAACAAATAAACAGTATTACCGAAGTGCTTCTGTGTCTCAAGTCTTGCCTTTTCTGCCATTTTTTCAAGAAACGGTTCCGCCGCAGGAGAAAGAAGCGCCTTGAAGTCCTCGACAGTGCAGTTATTATGCGAGAGAGCCGCCATTACATCTTTTGCAGTATACTGCAAATAATCGTAGCTTTCCATCTCTGCAAGGACTTTTTCCATAATATCCGATTTTATCCTCTCCATTCCTGCCATATATTCCATGTGGTCAGTACGCGAGGAAGGATCGTTCTCAAGCTCATGCTTCTTTTTTAAAGCAGCTTCCGAGAGCTTCACTGAGTCAACATAATAATGATTTTCCATAAAAATTACCTTCTTTTTCAGGGATCCTGTTTTTTCTTTTTATCACCGTATTTTATAAAACAAAGTATTAAAACTGAAAAACCTGCATCAACATAATAATCCTTCAGGTCATAAGTTACTGTCCTGTAAAAATGAATATAATCAAGAGTATAGCCGTAAAAAGTACTGTCAAGAATGTTTGCAGCAGCTCCTGCGACCAGCAACGTTAAGCCCATTCTTGATGTTTCTGACCTGCAAAGCCTGTAGAAGCAAAGGATAACTGCAAGAAGAACAGTTTTAAAAACTATTGCATGAGCCTGTGTAATCTCGATATTCAGGAAATTGAATAATCCTGTCTGATTGATATTATGCGTTTGCTTTATCATAAATAGTTTACTTATAATTTTGGTTTCAAAGCCGGTCTTGCTAAGCGCAAGCTTGATAAGCTGATCCAGTATAACAAGAACAGCTGCTGTAACAGCGGTCACACTAAGCTTTTTTATATCAAACCGTGCGCCTATGAAGGAAACAGCCTTCCATAAAAGGCACATAAACATAACGCTTATCACAACATAGATCAGAAATCCAAGACCTCTTTCAATGCTTTTGATGTTTTTTATATAGTATAATAATGATGATAAGGGCATGATAAAAAACACAAGATAATGCTTCAATAAAAACTCTTTCTTTTCCACAGCTATAGTTTATTCCTTTCTGAGTATATTCAGCTTAAAGATCAAGTACAGCTATGATCTCATTGCCGTCTTTCTCTCCGTTCGGCTCAAAGCCGAATGAACGATACAAAATCTGTGCAGCTGTGTTTTCCGGCTCATAAGACAACCAGCACTTCTCTGCTTTTCCACAGGGATATGTATGAATAAAGTCAAGTGTAAGCTGCAAAGCAGCCTTTCCAAAGCCCTTGTGCTGAAAACGCTTATCTATCATAAATCGCCATATATTATAATTATTGTATGCGATCTGCGGCGGAGCTTCCCAGTATTCATCTGTTCCGAAGCCTATCATGACGAAACCCACAGGCGTATCTCCGTCGTATATCCCTAAAGGAAAAAATTGACCGCCGCCGGTCATTGCAGCATAAGCCTCTATTATGCTTGTTTTATTGTCGGCAACAAATTTCCTCTGACTTTCATCAACTCTGAGCCCTATTATCTCCCATATATTTCTGCCGTTTACCTTTTCCAAGTGTATCACGGCTCTCAATCCCTCAGAAATCCGGTGAGTGTATCCGACGGTGCTGCTCCTCTTGCGAGTACACGTCCCAAACCTGATAAATACGCCTTTCTTCCCGCTTCTATCGCCTGTCTGAAAGCTTCAGCCATCACAGGAAGATCGCCGGCTGTAGCAAGTGCGGTATTTGACATTACCGCAGCCGCTCCCATTTCCATTGCCTCACAAGCCTGTGAGGGTCTGCCTATGCCTGCGTCAACGATTATAGGCAGATCAATTTCGTCAATGAGTATCTGTATGAAATCCCTTGTCGCAAGCCCCTTATTTGAACCAATAGGCGAAGCAAGAGGCATTACGGAAGCTGCTCCTGCATTTACAAGGTCTCTGGCAGTATTAAGATCGGGATACATATAAGGCATTACAACAAATCCCTCTTTCGCAAGTATCTCTGTAGCTCTTACCGTTTCCTGATTGTCTGGGAGCAGATACTTTGTGTCACGCATTATCTCTATCTTTACAAAGTCACCGCAGCCGAGTTCACGGGCAAGCCTTGCTATACGTACTGCTTCATCGGCATTTCTTGCACCCGACGTATTTGGAAGCAGTGTTACTCCCTTGGGTATATAATCGAGAATGTTCTCATGCTCCTTTGAATTTGTCCTGCGTACAGCAAGAGTTATTATCTCAGCGCCTGCATACTTAACAGCAGCTTCGATAAGTCTTAGCGAATACTTGCCCGAACCCAGTATAAAACGTGAGGAAAACTCATGTCCTCCTATTATCAGTTTATCGTTGTCCATTTTAATTACTCCTTATATGTCAAATTCTTCCGCAATTATCCTTATAACTGCATGAGCCTGATGAGCTGCGCAGACCAGCACTCTTGAAGATACAAGCCCCATACCGTCAGCTATGTCACTCACTCCATCACCGCAGAGATAAAAACGATCCGTCATACGCTTTGTTCTTATCATATTTGAGGGAGCAAGCCCTGCCATTCCCGAACCTGAAACGAGGTATTTATCAGGCATTTTTTCAAGAACACAGTTTACAAGCATAGCCTTCTGATCTGCCTTGTCAAAGGCTTCAACTATGATATCCTCATCTGCAAGCAAATCTGAGATGTTGTCCTCAGTAAGTCTGATACAGTCCTTTCTTATATCACAGTAAGGCGCAATACGCATCAAAGTATCATAAAGCGCTTCTGTTTTAGAGATACCGAGCTGATCCGTGAAATACATCTGACGGTTAAGATTCGATATATCGACAGTATCAAAATCAATGATATGAAGCCTTCCGACGCCTGCCCTGGCAAGGGCGGCAGCTATATTCGAGCCCAGTCCTCCGAGACCACATACTGCCACAGAAGCTTTACTGAGCCTATCCTGAAGCTCAGTGCCGTGCCTTTCGACCAGAGCAGAATATATTTCGTCTTTTGATGGTATATCCATATCAGCCGCCTCCGACAAATCTTACTATCTCAACATGATCACCGTCTTTAAGGATTGTATCGCTGTACTTTACTTTAGGCAATATCTCTTCATTCAGCTCCACCGCCACATACTGTACGCCGATATTCATATCATCAAGAACCTCTTTTACGCTTTTTCCGTCCTGGTCATATATTTCACCGTTTATCCTGACCATAAAACCGCCTCCGAATAAAAAAATCAGGGAACCGCCGAACGTAGTTCCCTGAATGTATCGATTTAACAAAACAGACTCCCTACGCTGGCATTACCCAAATCAGGTTAAAGGGTCGAAGGTATCACCTTCCTCTCAGCCTGTCTTACAAGCTCCCCTGCATTAACTATTATAACACTCTGTTTTATAAAAATCAATAGCTATTTTCAATTTTTCAATTTTTACTCAAAAAAATGACATCTGTTCATATTTATCCGGAAGCTCAGATAAATAATCAAAGCACTCGTTATTCTGCAATATACCATATTTATGACAGAATTCATCAAGCTTACGCATTAATGACTGATGGTTCGCACTGTCTATCATGTAAGCATTGCCGAATTCTCTGCGGTATCTGTCAGACAGCCCCGGAAAATGCCTGTCAAGGGCAGCGTAAAAGTATTCTCTGTTTCCGTCACGAAGCGTAAGCCCTATCCCGAAGCATATTATCCCCCTTACGCCTGCTTCCGCACAATACTCAAGAAGCCCGTTCAGGTTTTCAAACGTATCGTTTATATACGGCAGAAACGGAGTAAGCCAAACCACAGTCGGTATATTCTGCTTTTTCATCTCCATAAGCACCTCGTACCGCCTGCCCGAAGTACATACTCCAGGCTCGATAATACTGCAAAGCTTATCGTCAAAAGTAGTCATCGTCATCTGTACTACCGCCTTGGACTGCTCGTTTATAGATGCGAGCAGGTCAATATCACGCAGTATAAGATCTGATTTTGTAAGAACTGCCGCGCCGAATCCATGTTTTTCTATGATCTCAAGACACTTCTTCGTCAGTTTCAGTTCTTTTTCAGCAGGTAGATAAGGATCGCTCATAGATCCGGTACCTATCATGCACTTTCTGCGTTTTGATCTGAGTGCTTTTTCAAGCAGCTCAGGGGCGTTGATTTTCACTTCTATATCCTCAAACGCATGAGACATATTATAGCAAAGACTGCGGCTGTCACAGTATATGCAGCCATGGGTGCAGCCTCTGTAAATGTTCATTCCATTCTTATTTGAAAGGATTCCTTTAGCTTCGGTAAAATGCATTGCTGCTCCTTATCAGTTGTCCGTATTTGAATATGACCATATAATATGATCGAAACGGCTTGCCTCTTCGTAGGACATTTTATACCACGTACCGTTTAATGTACTGATAAACATTCCGTCATGATATATGTTTAAAGTCTCTTTATTATCATATATTACAGTGATGATCCATGTCATTCCGTCGTAATCTTCAGGATTTTCAGGAAAATTAACGATAAGATTCAGAGATGACAGATAATCAACTATTTCCTGTGCCTTATCTCCTGTGAAAGAATAGTCATATCCTTTTGGCGATGATTTGACATGAATGCCTGCGATATCGCCGCCTTTCAGACCAAGCACAGCAGAAGCATCGACACTTTCAGGTGTGTCCTTCAAGCCGAGTAGTTTTATCTGTATCATATATGCGTCGCCGACCGTCAGACCGTCTCCGCCAATATCAGCATTTACCCTTCCCTGTTCGGTAAGATGCTTCTGTGCTGTACCGTTTTCGCCGTATTTGTCCGGATTTGCAAGTGCCTGCATGATAAGGACCGCATCTGCCATATCAACTGAACCGTCACCGTTTGCGTCGCCTTTTAGTGCGCTTGGTTCAATTGTGACTTCATACATGAAATCACAGAATTTTATCTCTTTATCACCATATTGATACGACTCGCCGTATGCTACCATATATTTTCCAGGAACAAGACTGTTAAACCTATCGCCTTTACAGCTGTGAGTACCAATGGCACCATCTTCATGCTCTTTCAGCTCCGTGATCCATGCGTCCTTCGGATCAAGTGTTATGCCGTCAACAATATAGGGCTCGCCGTATATAACACCCCTATCGCAGTTATCTTCAGTATGCCAGTATGTCTCGGAACGACATTTTACTGCAATACCTGAAAGATCAAGTTCTTCACCGGCATTATAAACTGTTTTTGACGGATATGATACAACTGTATACACTACCTCGTTTGTATCGCACATTATCGTTGTTTTGGGTACAGCAGATGATGTGGTTTCAGTAGTCACTGTTGATACATTAGTTGAAGAAGTCGTCGTTGTAATTTCAGATGTGCCAATAGCCGGACTTTCATGCCATATACTGTCAAAATCAGGATTAAGCTGCAAATAGTTCAACGCAGACGCCATAAGTCCGTAAGCGCTTTCATGCTCTGACTGTACAGGACTGATGAAATAGCAAATATACCTACGGTTGACAGATTCGCCGTTTTCATCCATTTCAACACGAATCGAACAATGAGAGCTCATCACCCAAAAGAGATCTTCCGGAAGTTCAAGTTGTCTCTTTACCGCTTCCATCTGCTCTTCTACACCGTCCTGATTCAGCAGCAGTTCATGGAGACGTTCCTGGTCGGTCGAGTATGCTTCATTTACTACTACTTTTCCGTCTGACGTTGTGAAATCAGATCCGGTTTTTACAAGAATCGACAAAACAGTTTTATTTCCGCCGTTAAAGTTAGCCTTGAAATAATCAGCCATTTTTTCTGACGTCCATACAGTATATCCCTTTTCCTCTGTCAGTCCTTTTTCAGAATAGAGTTCTTTTACTTCATCGGCTGTCATTTTCCTTATATCATCAAAAGAATAATCCTGATCCGAACGCATGGTTGCCGTCTCTTCACTTGCGTAAGGCTTGATATACGATAATTCAGCAATACTGTCAGTATCAGCATTCGTAAAAACCGAAGCAGCAGAAATAACTGTAATTACAGAAGAAATTACAGCAGCAAAGGCTTTTTTAAATTTTCTCATAAAACAACTCCTCTCGTAAATAATCATTCCATGGGAGATATAAGCAGAAATATCCTCTCTATGTCCGTATTTCTGTTTCTGTAAAGGTAATACTCATTGCCTTCAAATCTGACAGCAACAGCAATTGAATCCCTTATATTTTTAATATAGTACACATCAGCAGTACACCTGCGATACTCTCCGGCGCTGTAATTATATCCTTCCATCACTGCATCGCCTATCCTATCACCAACATCATCGGGAGATATCCTGAATGTATTTGTGTATACGTCCGTATATCCGTCCAGTAAAGCAGTATCGTACCGTTCATTTACAGGAAGAGATGACCATGATACGGCACCGCCCCAACCGCCTCCACCGCCGATTGCGCCTCCGCCCATGCCTTCTCCTCCGCTACTGCTGCCACCGTTGGAGCCGCCTTCACCGCCGGAACCTCCTCCGATAATCACTCCGCCGCCGCCAAAACCGCCTTCACCATCGGAACCTCCTGTACCGCCTGCGGTAAGCTCTCCGTTTGCCGCACCAGAAGGTGTCCCCTGAGTCGTCACTGTTGTAACAGAAGTAGTCTTTGAAACGGTTGTAACTTTGGATGTAGTCGTAGCAGATATATATTCTTCCGATGTGGTAGTTTTTATTATCACGGCTGTAGTTTCAGATGTCACATGGGCTGCAGTCGTTTTCGATTCAGCTGTTGCAGGCATTGCGGAAGTTGCAGCAACAAAAGAAGCCGGCGATGTTGTATCTGTACTTTTTCTTCCGTCAGTCGTCATGGAAGTAGTATATGCCGTAGCATTGTCAGTAGTATGCAGCGTAGTCGTAACCGCAGCTGTAGTTGTTGCATCTATGGTTATATCGTTCGTTAACAGGAATTCATCAGGCTTTACATGACCTTTCCAAATACCAAAGACGATCGCCATAGTACAGCATACTCCCGCTACAGCAGGTACTATCCTCTTTGCAGCAGCTATCCTGCGCTTTCGTTTCTTTTCATGTTCATCACGGACTTCAAGCACATATTCTGCCATTTCTTCATAAGTTTTCATAGCTGAAGCCCTCCTTTTCAAGTTCTGTCCTAAGCGATTTCCTTGCATTATACAGAAGATTTTCCACCTGCTTCAATGATCTGCCGGTTATCTGCGCAGTTTCAGCATTGCTGAATCCCTCAAAATACGTCAGATAAAGCACCTGCTGATACTCCTCCCTGAGCCTGCAAAGAGCATGGCGAAGCTTTATCTTCTGCTCGGTAACGAGATAGCTTTCTTCAAGATCAGCTTCATCCGCAAGTTCCTGGCATTCACTGAGAGGAACTCCCTTATGCCTGATGATGCGTCTTTGGTGATCCACAGCAATGTTTCTTCCGATAGTATAAAGCCATGTCTTGAAAGAGCTTTTTCCTTTGAATTTTGGTTTTTTTACAGCAAGTCTGATAAATGTGTCCTGAACACAGTCCTCCGCAGCGTTTATATCATTTGTATAACTGCGCAGATACAGCATAAGACCGTCCCTGAATTCACGAACGATCTCTACCATACCACTGTCATCACCTGCAAGGAAACGGCGGTAGCTACTTTCACCGTTATCCATTGTTCAGACTCCTTTCAAATCTTATCCTTAGCTCCTTACTTATTAGACGTAACATGAGCAAGAAAACACTAAGTTATTATAATATTAAAATATAAAAATATATAAATCCAACAGTATTCTTACTAATAATTTAACATTAAAACCATGTATTGTCAATGGATTATATATTAAAACTGAAATAATATCCTAACTTTTTCGGAAAGTGCTTATCCAATATAATAAAAGAATATTTTCGCTTCAAGCTTTTCTTTTTTTCAGAAAATGCTTGACAAATATTTCAATTTGTGATAAAATATTTAAATACTGCGGAACTACTGGTTATACAGTCCGCCTCGGTCAGTCTGAGCCGTGTAAAATTTATCAGACGTTATGCGGATATGGCGGAATTGGCAGACGCGTATGGTTCAGCTTGCGCTATGATAGTGTAAAAAATATCGGTCTCACGAATATGTGAGACCGTTTTTGTTTATATATGTTGTAATAGCTAAACTGCGATATATATCTTGTATTATTATTCCTCTTCTTTCCTGCGGAGCTTTCCTGACATGATCACCGCACCCACACCCAGAAGCGTAACAGCGGAAGCTCCAGCCAATGTGCCTGCAAGTACAATTGAATTAACGCCTGTCTGTGGGAGATTGACTGCGCTGCCGTCGGAGAATTTCTCACCGACGCCTGTATCAGGATCAACTGTATATGCGTCAAAATCTTCGCCTTTTTCATCTGTAAATACAACAGTTACGGAACCGCCTGCGTTAGTCATTGAATGGGTATCGGCAGGTTTGATGCCTGTTTTTTCTTCATAATCCTTTGCTGCCATTTCCTGAAGCTCATCTTTTGAATATTTGTGCTCGGGCTCTATATAGCGGACAAAATGTTCTGAACCGTCCTGACCTGTGTAGAGGTCATTGAGAGGTGTCAGTGAAGTTGCTTCAAAGCCTGTATAGAACGCATCGTTTTCGTCATAGAGATTGAACCATGTCTGTCTGCTGCCATTAGGATAGCCGATATCTTCAGCTTTAACAGTACCGTACATTACTCTTCCGTCAACGAAAACAAGAGTAAATGAACCGTCGTTTCTTATAACAAGCTGTCTTGGATAAAGTGTATCAACTTCGTCCCATGTGCCTGCTATCTCTGAAACATCATGGCTTTCGACTCCGTAAAAATCACCGAATTCATAGCTTTCGATATGCCATTTGCCGCTTTCGCATCTGAGTTTGGCTCTGCCAACACCGAAGAGTTGATCGCCCTTATTGGCTGTAGCTGTGCAGTAGTCCATAGCAGGATCTGTAATGGTAACACCGTTCTCTGTATGGAACTGATAGAAAGAACGCGGTATGAATTGTACATAGAGTGAACCGTCCTTCTCAATGAAATAGCCATCAATGTATCTGATAAAAACTTCTTTTGCTTCACCTGTGAAATTATCTGCAGTAAATGCATATAGATCAGCTACAGAATTAAAACGGCTGTCAGTTACCTTTACATAACCATTTACTTTTCCGTCATCGGTAGTATAAGCAGGACTTGCACCGGTCAATGCCATAATTACATTGAAGTTTTCCATAACTCTTATAGCACCCTCAGTCTTATCCTCTTTATCAAATGATACACTCTCGTTCTTGCTATCAGTCTTTCCGCCTTCTGCCTGCTCCTGATGAGCATCAGCATTTGTATCGGCGTTTCTGCGTCTGAGAGTGAAATCTCCTGCCTTTAACTCATCGACTGTTCCGCTGTCAGTCTTAGGGAAGCCTATCCATGCCATTCCGCTTGCATTATAGAAATTGTACCATTTGCCGTTGCTGTTTTCGCTGAACATCTCGTTTCCGATCTTGATAAAGCCCTGCTCTGTTGAGCTATCGGGATAAGTTACAGTATACCCACCGTTTGCGCTGATATTGAAAGTTCTTCCGTCAACGTCAACCACTTCCCATTCGCCTGCTATTGCGGAAAAGTCAGCGTTTACTGATAAGAGCTGCTCCATTCCGCCGTTTCCGATGAGATATGCATTGGGGTTGTTCTGCTGACAGTAGCAGCCGATAAAGAACTTATCCCCCTCATAGAATGCAAAGAACGGAACTCTGTACTCTCCCCCGAATGTATCGTAATCAACCTTTACCGTACCCGAATGTGTATTGCCGTCAAGGTCTGTATATGTGTATGTGCCGTCTTCATTTACTGTTATAATACCGTTATCAACTGCGCTGACGTCCACGTTTTTGTTTTCAGCAGCAAGCTGATACCTCCACTGACCAACAATGTTCCTGATGTCTGTTTCATCATAAGAAGTCTCTGCTGCGACTGATACGGCTGCGGTGTCTGCTGCATAAACTGCTGCTGTAGGTACTGCTGCGAGCATTGCAAGAACTGCGAGACAAGAAATCATTTTTTTCATAAAAACTACCTCATTCCTTTTTTAAATTGTTTTGTTTCGGCGCTTTGCCTTTACTGTAATCATATAATAGCATAGTTTTTCGGTCATGTGCGCAGAATTACAAATCTGTAATTTAATTACAATACTGTAATCGCGTATACAAAAAAGGAACGGTCACAGACTGTCCCTTTTAAGGAGTATAAGCTGAAATGCTGTTTTTACTTTATTCTGACTATCTGAGACATACCGCCATTGCCTGTCATATACACATCGGAATGGCTTTCGTGACAATAGCAGCCGATAAAGAACTGATCGCCCTCATAGAATGCAAAGAACGGAACTCTGTAATCTCCGCCTAATGTATCATAATCCACCTTTACCGTGCCTGAATGAGTATTGCCGTCAAGATCGGTATAGATGTATGTGCCGTCTGATTTTATATCGATAGTGCCGTTGTCAGTTGCTCCCGCTGTAATATTCTTACCTTCGGGAGCTATTTGATACTTCCACTGTCCCACAAGCTCGCTTATGTCAGTAATTAATTCCTGTGTATTTTCCTGCGGCTCATAATCTTGTATCTCCTTGATATAGTCTGCGCTTACATAACCCGATTTGCCGTTATAGCTTGTGCAGTACCAACCGGCTTTTCCGCATGAGTAAATATCTATCTGAGTTTTGTCGGGGATTGCAGCGATTATATCTGCTGTGGGGAAAGGCTCGTTTCTGAGGTTGAGAACGTCCCCCTGAGTATCAACATATGCGCCGAATAATCGGTCTTCCTCTTTCAGAACGAGAGTGCTGTTTGTTTCATCATTAGCAGATGTATCGTTTTTTGTGGTATCCTTTGACTTTTCTGCCACCTTTGCAGCTGTTGTTGTCTTTTCATCTTTTGATGTTTCTGCTGCAGTTGTTGTCACAGCTGCCTTTGTGGGAACTGTATTGTCAGATGTCCCGCCGCTTTCTGTGCTTCCGCATGATACCATAGAAGCTAACATTGTAAGTATTGCCAGACAAGAAATCATTTTTTTCATAATAATAACCTCATTCCTTAAAAATATCTTTGTTTCGGCGTTGTGCCTTTACTGTGATTATATAATAGCACATTATTTCGGACTTGTGTGCGGAATTACAAATTTGTAATCGCTTTTTCAGCAGCTTGTGAATAACATTCCGTCAGCCACATTTGCATTGTAGTCGTGCCACAGGAGATTTGCGTCATTATCGGTGTAGAACATGGCGCTGCCGTTATTATAAATTTCCGTATTTGTGCTCTGACCTTCCTCGGTATATAAATAATGCACGTTTACTCCCGTACCGTTGCATACAAGGGCGTCATTCTCAGCGTCGTATGTACAGATGTATGTCCATATGCTGCCCTCTGCCGCACTGGAGCTCCACTTTACTTCTGCTCTGTATGTCCCGTCACCATTGTTGCTGATACTGATATAGCATCTTCCGCAGCTCCAGTTGCCCATGAATCTCTTGACTGCTGCTAAGGTAGCGTCAGGCTCTCCTGTTGCGTCACCGTCGGCTAATCCGAATACTGATGAGCTGCTGTCAAATCCCGAAACCAGTGCAGGAGACATATTTTCACGGGCTGTAAGACGGAAGCTCTCCCACAAAGTACCGTCCGCTCTATAGAAGCAGTACCAGATATTTGTAACGTCATCAGCGCCGAGCACCTGACGTTCTATCTCGATATTGCCGTATTCGCTTCCGCCGCCGCGATATGCGAGCCTGTATGTTCCGTCGCCGTCAATGGTAAGCGCACGGGTATCAAGGACGTTTTCCTCATACCATACACCTGCTATCTGCATATAATCAGTCTTTGTCACAGGTGAAGCCCCTGTGTTTTCATCAGATACAGCTGCTGTGCTGCCTTCGCTGTTTTCGGCTTTATTATTGTCAGTCTTTGCAGCAGTGGTCGATGTATTTTCCGAAGCAGAAGCTGCTGCGGTAGTTGTTACAGCTGCTTTTGTAGGAATCGGATTCTCGGATCTTGTATCGCCTGTATTTCCGCAGCCTGTCATTGCAGCGAGTATACCTGTCATTGCAATAATAATAAAAGTCTTTTTCATAATTATTCTCCTTATCAAAGTAATTCTGTTCTCTGCCTGCAATGCCATTATAGCATTGCAGGCAGAGAACATGTTGCAAAATTACAAATTTGTAATCGGAAAACATTTTTCAGAATATGACTCGCCTGAGAACGTACTCGCCCTCAGAAGTGGCAGCTATCTCGTATGTGCTCATATCGTCCATATTCAGATGCTTTTTCAGACGGGAAATATTTACCCTTATGGTGTTTTTGCTATCCTCCACATCACAGCCGTAAATGGTCTTGTATATATCATGGTAGCTTATACGCGAGCCTATCTGTGAAGCAAGCATATAGAGTATCTGCAATTCACGCTGGGGCAGTGAGTATTCATTGCCATCAAGGGTGGCAGTTCCCGCAAAAAGATCAACAGTAAGTTCGGGAAGCTCTATCTTCGGGTGCTGAGGAGACTGCTTTGCATTGCGGCGGAGCTGTGCTTCTATACGCGCCTTTAATACATTAAGGTCATAGGGCTTGGTTATATAGTCATCGCCGCCGCTGCGGAAGCCCATTACTACGCTATCGTTCTCGTCACGGGCTGTGAGGAATATCACAGGAGCCTGTGTTTTCTGCCGCAATATCTTGCAGAAGTCCATTCCGTCGCCGTCGGGCAGCATAACGTCAAGAAGCACAAGGTCGGGAACGCACTCCTCCAGCATAAACGATGCGGTCTGCACCGAATCCGCACAGTGTACGGTATAGCCTTCTTTTTCAAGGAATGTTCTGTTGATACGCATGATGTCCGAATCGTCTTCTACTAATAATATGTGTGACATAATGTTTTCCCCCTGTGATTACAATTTCGTAATTCTGTTCACTTATTGAAAAAAATATGGTATAATGTATTCAACACCATAAAGGAGTGATAAAATGAAAAAGGAAATCTCCAAAAGCCGCGCTTTGCGAAGACGGCTCCTTAGTGTTCTGCTGATATGCCTTATTACTATAATGATAATATTTGTTTCTGTCTTTGATATCGTATATAAACGCTCGACTAATATAGTCACTTCGCATACGTCCAAGATCGCAAGCAATACCGTTGATACTACTGCTCACGGTTTCTATCAGGTCACCCTTGGAAACCTACAGCTGTCTCTTGAAAGCTTCGGAACCAACATATGTACAGTCCTCGGCTCTTTGCAGGATATACCCGATATAGATCAGGAGCTCGTCCTTGAAACACATATGATGGATTTTTTCAATATAGATGCTTCAAATAAGGGCAACGATGTTATTGGCTTTACTTATTCTAACGGTGAATTCCACAGCATACCTTCCGAGCCCGAGTGTGACCGTATTATTCAGGAAGCTGTTGAAACCATTAATATTGAATATGCAAAAGAGCCCTCCGCTCACTATCAAGGAGGCAGCTTTCAGTCTGAACTTGAACAATATACTGAAAACTGCATGGGAACATATACTATGGAAGGTCAGGGCTTTGTATGCGCATGGGATCATCTGAACAACTACAATGTTCTTTATCCCGATATATGCTACGGTATAATCCTGTTCGACCAGAATTATTATAAAGACCTTATCAATCAGATCGCAGCTGAGCAGACTGAATCTCTTTTAGGTGAAATGAACGGACTCTTCCAGAGATCAATTTATATCATGATCGCGGTAATTGCGGGAGTGCTGATACTGTTTATCGTGATCTCAGTCATTCTCTCAAAGAAGCTGTCAGATCCTATTGTTTCCGAGCATGATATGCTGGTGAAGGTCAACGAGATGAAGACAACCTTCCTCTCGGACGCTTCCCATGAGCTGAAAACTCCTCTTGCTACCATGTCGGGATATGCTCAGAATGCAGAAATGGAGCTTGTAAGCGGCTGCGATACGGCTGCCGTACATGAAAAGCTGAAACGCATCTCCTCGGAAGCCAACCGCATGGCTCTTATGGTAACGCAGATACTTGATGCTACCCGAATTGAGGAAGGCCGAATGGTTCTGGAGCCTGCTCCCTGCGATATAGACAGCCTTGTGCGCGAGACCGTTGAGACCTATTTTGCTGTGCTTAACAAGAACAACAACAGGCTCGCAATACGTATCCCCATTGAATTGCCAAAGGTAAATGCTGACAGCTCAAGATTGCAGCGTGTGTTCGTGAATCTTGTTTCCAACGCTCTGAAGCATACCAAAAACGGTACGATACTTATCAAGGCAGAAGAGGAAGAAAACTTCATAAAAGTGACCGTAATGGATACGGGAAGCGGTATCTCCGAAGAGGATATGCCCCATATATGGGAGCGTTACTACAAGGGAAAACACTCCGAAACAGGCACGGGTCTGGGACTTTATATATGCAAGTTCATAATCGAGTCCCACGGCGGCAAGATATGGGCTGAAAGCGAGGTCGGCAAGGGAACGTCGTTTATGTTCACGCTGCCTGTATAATAAATACTTTTACATTATACCATAATTCCAGAAAAAAAGCCAGTGTATTTTATTCGGAATATAATAATTAGTTAATATAACCAATAAGTGTTCCTCTCTGCCATTCTTCCATATTACAATGGTATATTATTGATGCTTATGCTGTTGAAAAACAAAGTATCCCCACTTCTTGATAAGTGGGGATATTGTTTAAATAAAAGATACAAGACTTTTTTCAAAAAGCACTTGACAAACATTTCAATTTGTGATAAAATATCATGGTACTGCGGAGCTACTGGTTATACAGTCCGCCTCGGTTAGTCTGAGCCGTGTAAAATTTATCAGACATTATGCGGATATGGCGGAATTGGCAGACGCGTATGGTTCAGGTTGCGCTATGATAGTGTAAAAAAACAATTTCGCATCACTTATCAGCATTTCTGCGGAGCTACTGGTTATACAGTCCGCCTCGGTCAGTCTGAGCCGTGTAAAATTTATCAGACATTATGCGGATATGGCGGAATTGGCAGACGCGTATGGTTCAGCTTGCGCTATGATAGTGAAAAAATATCGGTCTCACGATTATGTGAGACTTTTTTTATTGATTTAAGCTCCCAGCTTTACTGGGGAATTCTTAAACTAATAAAAACTGCCGTATCTTATCGGTACAGCAGTTCTCTCTTCATCAGACACAAATCAAATATATCTAATCGTTCATCTTTACATAGGTCGGCATTCTGCCATTGTGATAGATGTATATTGGGAACGGCAAGAAGCCACTTTTGCAATAATACCACATCAGCTATATCAAATGAACCGTCACTATTCACGTCGCCTCTTATATAGGTATAAGGCTTCCATAAATCACTAAGCCATTCAATCCTTTGATGAATATAATTTCCAACTTTGCCAACTGTGTCCACAAACGATACTCCACTTGTTGCAAAACTGAACGCAAAAGAGTAATTCGCTCCGCCATAAGTATGCCACCGAGAATTATTCATTTCAGCCGAAGCACGGATATTTTCAGCCATTTGGAATAAATATGGATTATCGTTATCGGTTAACGATGAGAGATAAGGTTCAAACCGTTCAAAATATACCTCTGCGACACGCTTTACGAAATCTTCATTTTTATAAAGTTGTCCTATCCAACTGATGCCGGCAGTCGGACGACCACTGCCTGATGAAGAAGTCTTTCCTCCGTCATCATAGCCGTGTATGGGAAAATATGCTGCAAAGAGATTATCGGGCTTATATGAATATCCTATATTGCCGTCTGAATTGACGCGCTGAGTAGGGAAATTGTTATATGCCAAATCAAAGTCCCAAACGGGGCTGAAATGAAGTTTGCCATCGCCTGTTAGATTGGAATCCTTCCAAAGATAAAAGCTTGAATAGGTTGCATCAATATTTTCACTAATCTCCTGCACAAGATAGGCAATAATAAGCGAATCTTCATCAAGATAGTCGCTGTAACGCTTACCTTTGGCATTATACCCGTTGTCAGAATAGATTGCATCTTCCATATCCTGCACAAAGGAACGGATATATTCCACCTGAGCTTTTGAAGCATACTCGGGACTATCAATACCGATTGCCTGTCCTCTTGATGTTACAAAACCACTCTGGCACTTGATGGCGTATCTGTTCCATTGCTGAAATTGTAACAGATAACCGCCTGTTATATCCATAGATTCATTTGGAATATCATAGTATTTATAGCTGTTATCCTTATATTCATTGGCGTTGTCTGCACCGACTACCTGTTGCGAATAGCTGTCAAGATCATGGCTGTTCAGCTTCTCGGTTTCTTCTTCAAGGTCACGGATATTGATACGGTTCGGCTGTATTTGCACACGTTCATAAAGCTGATAAGTACCACGATAAGAGCCGTCTGTATACAAGTCAACGAACACGGAATCCATAACGCATTCCATTCCTGCCGCCTTGCACATTTCTTCTGTCAGCTTATTTCTCAGCATGGAATGATCAAGATAATTTGCCAATAAAGCCCACTTCTTAGCCTTACCCATACCATATAGGTTTTCTTTTTGCGGTAGTTTCAGGTTATATGGCTTCTTTTTACTGTAATCCCATGAGGAATTTCCGTGCGCCGTGAGCTTTTCAATATCACCGCTGTACTCAGTATCGCCCTCTGCATTCAGCATGAGGGCTTTTCCATTTTCGGTAATGCTTCGGTCATTATCAAGCGCATCAAGTCCGCCATGTGATGTTGACAGATAGATACAGCCGAGGTTAGATTGCATGATTTTCAGCGTACCGCAGTCCACATCTCCGACAGTGATCTGAAATGTATCGGCATTACTAAGCAGAGAGGTCATTTCACCTGACTGCACAGGCACACCGTTCAGCTTGACCGTATCATCGGCAGAATAGGAAATTATGAGCTGTTCACGGTCAGCAGTTACAGGGAGAAAAATATATCTACAGTCCTCCCATTCGCTGTACCACCAGTCAGTATAGTCGAGATTGGTTGTAATATCGGGAGAAAGATTGCTTATCGTAAATGTCTCAACAGGAATCTCTTGATACTGCAATGGATTATTTCCAAACTGTTCTTGCGTTTTGCTGTCAAGCACTATCAAGTCCTGCATACGGTCAAAAGGCTTATGATCTTCAGCGCAATCAATAACCGTCGTTTGAGAATACATTGCTATAATTGCTGTTAGTGCAAGGATTATACTTCTTTTTATAGATTTCATCTATACCACCACCTTATTTTTGTTTCTATATATTAGACGTATTTTCGTCAACAAAACCCTAAGCTTCAACAGTAATATGTTGCTTACATTTATATTATACATAATTTCCGATACAAAAAGGCAAGGATACAACTGCACCTTGCCTTTCTTTAAGAAATAATACTCAGGAATCACATTTACGGCTCACCATAATAATCATATAGCACATATCCTATCTTACTTGCAAGTGCATCAGATTTATTATTGGCATCGTAATAAAACTTACCGTCGATCATTACATTGCGATTTCCTCTTATTGTTATCTTTGAGCCTCCATCAATATACATTATGTAACCGCCTCCAAAGACTTCGTCCTTTGGATCATCAGGATGAACCGGCTGATCTATTGGCTCTAATTCTATCTCGTTAAACATATTTATAAGCATTTCGGATTCCTCTTTAGATATCCGAAGCGGCTGTTTTCCCATCTGTTCTGCAAATTCAGCAATTATAAGAACATTACCGTCACCCGCTATGACAACAGGATCAGTTTTAGGGATACATGTTGTAGTCTCATTGCCATTTTCATAATGCATTGCTGTATCAGAAGGTATAGGAGTTTCCGTATTGACAGTTGTCACCTCGACATTAGAGTTAGTTGTTTTGGCTAATCTTTCTGTATTGTCGTGAAAATCATCTGATACAGAAGACTGCTGAGCATTGTCAGTTTGATCTTTAAATGTCACTTTCTGAGTGGTTGTACTATTCTTGGCTGCCGTAGTTGCTTCTAACGATATACTTTTTGAAGTTTCGGAAATATTATTTGTTGACGATGTTGTAACATTTGTTGCAGCTTTTGGATGTTCTGTTGTTACAGTTTTGATGTCACTCTCTGATGTATAAATACCTCCACCATATATGGAAGCATTTTCATCTTTTTTATCAGTCGCAGCCTCCATACCACAACCTGTCAACGTAAGACCAATAAGACAAATAAAGGAAATCAATCGCTTTTTTGTGCTATTCATTAAGTTCACTCCTTTGCTATTACCGTAATATAGTTGTTTTCGTTATTTAATTCAGAACTGGAAAATGTGTTGTATTCATTAGCAAGAAGATCATACCCTGCTGTTATAAAGTTCTTTGCATAAGGTGTTATTTCAAAAACAGTATTGTCGGGGGCAATAGCAGCTTCATTTACAAAACCGCCAAAAACAAATGCAATTTCATCAGAATACTCCAGAGCTTCATTCATTACATTCCATTTATCTCCGCCCGCATTGATCGTATAAAGCATCTCTCCGTTATATCGTGTGACTTCCATATTGGCGATTATCTTATTATCGACGCAGATAGGGAGAGTCAGGTAATCAAGATCAACACAGTTCGTTTCCCTAAGCACAACGTGATAGTAGCCCTTAGTAAATAGCTGTATTTCCTCACCAAAAATCTGATATTCCGCAGAAATGGCACAGGCTATATGCTCTTTGTTCTCTTCGATAAAGGCTGTTATTTCATCATCTGTAAATGGAGTACCTTTTATCTCGGGTTTTGAATTTGGTGTAGTAATGTTAATTTCATTACCATATATTGCATTACTCGAGTTACCGCCATACAAATCATTTCCGCCGCCAATATTTGAAATATCAGGTGTATTGTTTGTAGATGTATTGCTTAAATACGAAACAGCGAAAGTACCACCTGCAACAAAAAGAGCAAACACTGCAGCGACAGCAGCGTATTTGTAAATTGGTTTTTTCACTAGTGCGGGGCTGATATAAGCAGCTTCTTCGATCAGTTCGGGGCGAATACCGTTAATAGCATTAACAAACATCTCAGTAGTCATAGATCATAACCTTCCTTCTGTAATTGCTTTTTCAAGCGTTTTCTCATTCGGCTTAGTATTGACCATACTGTATTAGGGGATATATGGAAAGCTGACGCTATGTCCTCAGCTGAATCAAAATACCAGTATCTTCTGATGAATATAACCCTGTTCTGTTTGCTTTCACTTGCCAGATAATTACTTATTGAATTACTGAGTTCAGTCATAATATTAACATCTTCAGGGCTTTCTGCATCAGAAACGAACTCTGATAGCTCATCATATGACATATAGCTGTTACATTGTCTCTTATCTGCTGTATTATATCGAAACTTTGACAGAGCTATTCTCTTTACAATCTGGCATAAATAAGCAGAAAAATGTGTTGGGCGATCAGGCGGAATAGAATTCCATGCTTTCATAAAAGTATCGTTGACACATTCTTCACTGTCTTCCCTACGCTTCAAAATATTGAATGCAAGTCGATAACAGAGTTTGCCATATTTCTTGTCTGTTTCATTAATTGCCTGTTCATCCCTGTTCCAGTATAGTTCAATAATAGAGGTATCGTCCATGTGATTCCTCCTTTCGAGGTTCCTCACTGCATAAGACGCAAGATAATTGAAAACCTTGCACCAGAGAAAAAAATTTGTTATGTTAAAACTTATTATACAAAGCATTGTGTGAAAAGTCAATTGCATTAAAGGCGAAAATCTTATCTCCGTGCACAGCTGATATGGCTTTATACACTCAAAAAATAACTGTTTCACTCTCATCGCATAATATAGCATAAAATTTAACTGAAAGGATAAAACATATTTTTTAAAAAAAATTTTTCTTAGAAAACAGTAAAAAATGCTTGACAAGTGCTTCAATTTGTGATAAAATATTATGGTACTGCGGAGCTACTGGTTATACAGTCCGCCTCGGTCGGTCTGAGCCGTGTAAAATTTATCAGACATTATGCGGATATGGCGGAATTGGCAGACGCGTATGGTTCAGGTCCATATGTTCGCAAGAACATGCAGGTTCAAGTCCTGTTATCCGCACCATCGCAGAGCCTGCGCCCCCTTTCACGAGGGCGCTCGTTTTACTCGCTCACTTTGTAGAAAGCTGTCAGTCTGCTTTCGCTCGCGGCAGTCATTTTACAACTTACACAATTAAAGAGTGCCTTAGCAAAAGTTATGAGGAAGCATCAAAAAGCTCATAAAGTTTGCTGGGCACTCTTTGTTATTGTATCATATAACTGAAGCTATATAAACTCGGATTCCTGTCAGATAGTATCCGGTATCACAGTATATCGGTTGTAACATATTCCATAATGTTGTAATTGAACGCGCCGTTCATATCGAAGCTTATGTCGATAGACTTGTCCTCGTTCTGATGGACTGTTACTTGACGGACAAGCATTCTCAGGTTTACGTTTGAGATATGCCCGTCTGCGAGTATAGTCTCTATCAGCTCGGAAGTGTTCTTCAGCTCCTCACGCCGTTTCTTGCAGACCTCGTCATAATGCTGCAGGTCGGCTATCTTCTGTTCGAGAGAACGTATCTCCGCTTCGCGCTTTTCTATCATATCATTGTAGACCTTAGCACGTTCACGATCATTGATTCGCTCAATGATAAGCTGTTCGATCTCGTCATGCTTCTGCTTGATTTTCTCATTGCTGCATTGTATCTCCCTGTCGTACTTAGGCTTCTTTTTCAGCCAGTTCTTGACGACCTTTTCGTATTTCACGCTCTCGTTCTGAATATATTCGAGCAGTGAAACGATTTCGATATTTATTAGTGCATCAAGCTGTTCCTCGCGGACTGAATGTGGCGTACAATATTCCTTACCATAGTGGTGATTGCTGTTGCAGGTGTATTCAACATATTCATTCCCCCGCCACTTTCTGCGCCTTGCAATAAGACTCGCACCGCACTCGCCACATTTAATAATGCCTGCATAGCGATGAATGTTTCTTCCACACTGTGAACGTGGATTTATCTTCGACCTCTGCTCAAGCATGAACTGTGCCTGTTTCCAAGTAGTTTCGTCTATGATAGGCTCACAGAAGTTTTCGTGCTTGAACTGTTCTTCCTCTGGAACAGCTGTTATGGTCTTGTATATCTTTGAGCTGACCGTCTTGTGATTCACAAGCGTACCGTGATACAGCTCGTTGGTAAGCATTCTTTTTACGGTAGTCTGCACCCACAGATATTTCTTAGAGATGTCAGGCTTGTGGTCGGACAGCTTACGGTTGAAGTAATAGTCAGGTGACTTAATGCCGTCTGCGTTCATCTTCTTGGCGATGGTAGTGAGACCATAGCCGTCGATGTAAAGTCTGAATACCTCACGGACTATCCATGCTGTTTCTTCATCAATAGTTATCATATATGTATTCTTATCCTTTACATATCCCATTGGCAGAGTTTCGACTATACCAGTAGTTTTCTGTTTCTGCCGCACTCCTGTGCGGACTTTCTTACTTATATCCTTTGCATAAAAGTCATTGAACAGCTGCTTGAAGCCTATGAGCATATCATCGTTTTCGTTTGTTGAGTCTATGCCCTCGGTCACTGAATAGACCTTCACGTTGTTCTCACGCAGGTGGTCTATAAACAGCGCAGTCTGTGTTCTATGTCTGCCAAGTCGGGACAAGTCCTTGACAAGCAGAACGTCGACCTTTCCGTCCTCCACCGCAAGCTCTATCTGATGAAGTCCCTTTCGTTCAAATGTCATACCTGATACGTTGTCGTCGAAGCTCTCGCCTGTTATTTCGTATCCGTTCTGCTCTGCATAGTCCACGAGTATCTGGCGCTGATTCTGAAGGCTGTTCATCTCAGCGTCCTCGTCTCGGGACAGTCTGTAATATAACCATGCTTTCATTTTTATACCTCCATTCGTTTTGGCAGTCGCAGCACCTCGGTTGGTGCTACGACACACCATACCACAGACCTCCTCAGAAGTCTACTGATTTTTCCTTCTCGCTCGAAATTTCGACCTTATCAACAACATCTGTCAGTGGACATTTGTCTACATCACCTGAATGGAGATAGTCGCTCAGCAGCGATTTTATGAACAAGTCGAAGCCCTGCGTGTCTCCATTGAATCTGACATTGACGTTCCTGATACTCGGTTCTTTGATTTTTCTTCCCAATATATCACGCTCCTTATATATCTCTCGTTCATGTTTCCTATGTGATGTAAATTGTTCATTTTAAAGATTCCTTTCGATTTAGATTTGGGCATCAGCCCATGTGTATTCCGTGAGCTTCCTTGCGCTCACGTTCTTCTGCGAGTGCCTTGCTGTCGGTGTACTCCCGAGCGTACTCGGTATCCTCGACAGCCTCGTCCTCAATCATCGAAGCCACAGCTGTAACGCCGCCGACAATGCTATCAATACTGACTGCGAGATCACTATCCACTTGGCTACTTTCAATCTGAGCCTGTGCTTGTATTCGTCGAGCTCTTTCAGCTTCGAGCCATATTCCTCGTTCAGCTTCCCAGCCTGTGATGACAGGTCCGCTGTTGCTTTCTTCAACTGCTCGATTGCTAACGTCGTGTTTTCCGACGTTTGATCCAGCAGCTCCCGACAGCTCACTATGGTATCTCTCTGCTCGGAACGGACTGTTTTCAACACCTGTTCCGTTTCGGCTTTCGTCGCCAGCACCGAGAGTCTGGTGAGTATTTCCAGCTGCTCCTGCGACATCAGCTTGTTCAATTCTATCAGCGCTCTCCAGTTGGAATCGAGCACCACCACTGTCGGCTGAGTGTCCGCCGCCGCCGACAATTCCTTGTCGTACATCTGCTGCAATTCTTCTTGTTTCGAATTCATACTCCATATTCTCCTTTCGATAACGTTCGCCGTGCAGCTTATTGTCACGGCATCTTCTGCCATTAGGATAAGTGTAGGTGATATACTTTCGGTTGTCCTCCCACCTGACATCGTAGCCCTGCTGCTTCATCAAGTAGCAGAACTGCTTCTTGGTCTTTGCCTGTTTCATCACCTGATTGATGACGTTCATCAGCTCCCATTTGAAGCTCTCGCCGCGCTTAGCTGACCTGTATTCGCTGTCGGAGAGGAAGTCCTTATTCATTTTCTTCTTGGGAGTGTCGAGGACATGAACTCCGTACTGCCGACAGATCTCATCGCTGAGTTTCATCAGTTCCTCGACGCTTCCTTTGTTTGAATGGTACTTCTTTCCGTCCTCAAAGCTGACAGAGTTCATCACCAAGTGACTGTGGATATGCTCCCTGTCAATATGAGTTGCTACAACAACTTCATATTTGTTGAAGGCTTTCTCTGCAAGCTCCACTGCAATTTTGTGTGCGAGTTCGGGCTCGATTTCATATCCACTCGGAAAGCTCTGCACCAAATGATAGTACAGACGACCGTTATATTTATGGTACAGGTTCTTAGTCGCGGTCATTTCATCGAGTGCAGTTTCGGGAGAGCAGTTGACACCTGTCACGAAACGCTTGTCCTCTGAGACTGTTTTCTCCTTTCGGCTGACGTATGCGAGGACGTTCCTCATGCCGCCAGCGGTCTGAGTTTTGTTGTTGATAAAATGGATTATGGGCATCACTTCACCACCTTTGCTATCTCACAGACTGCCGCTGTCACTGACTTGTGCTGCTCCACAAGCTCGTCCAGTCGGACAGAGTGGAGCCGTCCTTCGTGAGCCAGCATTGCTATCTGATTGAGGTTCCGACCGATAGCTTTCTGCTGCTTGGCAACTTCGTCCAGTCCGTCTGCCACGACGATTTTCTTATCGAGTGCCGATCTGATAATGAAGTCGCTGAGGGACAGCTTGTGCCGCTGAGCCTTGTTGTGTATCCGCTGATACTCGTCATCGGTACAGCGGATAGTGATCGTTCGATTGCGTTTTCTCATTGTATCACGCCCCTTTCTTTGTGCGATTTTTGAGAGGGGGTTCGGGGGTCGCCCCGACCAGCAAGCGTTCGGCGGACTGCCGAATGCGATGCTGGCATTTCATACTTCCGTCGCCTGTACGGCTCCGTCAGCGGTAGTTTTTCTCCTTATGCCAATGCCGCCCACACTCGCTCCACGTTGCGCGACAATCGCTTTCACCGCCGCAGGTGGGATAACTACCCGATTTCTGTATCGGCGGCAAATATCGGCGTTTTTGTGCGTGACAGTAACTATGCCGTGACGGTAACTCTACCGACACGCAAACCTGCCGACACGCCCCGCAGATGAAGCTATATAGACGTTTGTGAGCTGTCGGGCAACGCCTGCGTGACGGTAACATTTCTACCGTCACTACCGACACGCTCGCCGTTGTAGTGAAGAATAATAATGCGACCTTTGTGAACTCTTTCATACTTAAATTCGATACCGTACTTGTTGAGTTCGTATCCGTTCTGAACCAAATCTCTTGTAACTCGATTCGGATAGATAACTTCCTCGGTAACTGATTTCAATTCAGTAACCAACTCAGTTGCAGTACCTTCAAAGTGAATGCGCTCTCTGATGAAAAGGTATATAGCAGAGAGGACAACATTGTCTCGGCTCTTCTGCGGTGCAGGTTCGTTCTCAACTATCCAGCGCATGGTATCGGTATCGAAATGCATTCGCAGTTCAGCATACTCAATGTCACGTCCCTGACAATACAAAATTGCTTTTCCCGAGCCGCACTTTGTTTCCTTGAGCGCAAAGTTTCCGTCAGTAGCACCGCCTATACCTGTGCTGCCAGTCATCATATTGAATGGATTATCGTCCTTGCTCTTGCGCATATGATGTATCAGCAGTATGCAGATGTTCAAGCGATATGCAAGCTGTTTGAGCGCGATCAGTTCAGCATAGTCGCTGCCATAGCTTGACTCAACATTGCTGCGCACCATTTGCATAACATCGACCACAACTATTTTCAAGTCCTCATGCTCTTTCTTGAATGTTTCTACCTGTTCTTCAAGACCACTGCCTATTTTGTCAGCAACAAGTGCGAAGTGAAGATTCTCAATCGGTTTAGCATTCATCTGAAACAATCTGTCCTGCAATCGCCGATGGCTATCTTCTAAGCACAAGTACAGTGCAGTTCCTTGAATCGTATCACGTCCGAGAACTGTTGCACCTGTTGCGATGCTGAGACATATATCCATAGCGAGCCACGACTTACGAACCTTTTGTGCGCCTGCAAGCACATACAGTCCCTGCGTTAGCAGACCGTCAATGATGAACTCCTTCGGCTTGAATACTGTTGACAGTATTTCTTCTGCGGTTTTTGTCTGTAACATATTACTCATACGATTCCTCCTTTCTCTTAAGGTCTCCAACACAGCCAACAGCTTTTTTCGTTACGGGTAACTGCTCGCGCGAACTATTTGTGTGGGCTGTGTCAGGCAATTCGACACCTCCTTGTGTGTTAGAACAAAAAAGTCGCCGCAGCTGAATCAACAACTGCGGCGTTTCTGCCCTCTAATTATATTATGGTATGATTTTTGAAATTTGTATAAAATCAGGTAACAATTATTTTTTATTAAAAACGACAATTTTACTTGCATTTTCATTTTGAATGTGATATACTATAATCGGAGGCGATAGAACGTATGTTTTCTGATATAACCTTTTACGTCAAAGGAAATACTATCGAAGTCAACGAACAGGATTTCCTGCTTGGAGAGCTTACCGAATCCTGTATGAATATCAACGACGATCAGTTCCATGAGATATACTTTAGTTTTGAGAAACTCAAAAAAGAGTTCCCGACAGAACTGCCTGAGCAGGAGGAATATGATAAACTAAAAGAAGAAATATTCCGAATTGACAGTCTGCTCCGTGTCCATAAGATATTTCAGGTGCTTGGGACTCCCATTGAGACAATCAAATCTTATTTTGAAAATAAAAGCGTATTGGAGAGCTGGGATATGTTTTGTCAGCTCTGTAACGAGTATAACGGCATAATTATAGATATTTACAGCTTTAATGTAACTATAAACCGCTTTATTACTCAATGGATAAGGAATCTTAAAAAGTGTAGTCCTGATGACTATGCCGCTGCTTATTATGATTTTCTTTTCTCACCGCTCGCCTACAAATATATCGTTAATCCACTATATGATGAAGGCTTTATTTACTCAAATACTGAATTCTTATCATCACTTAATCTTGTACCAAGAGAAACTATTGAAGGCAGTGGGAAATATGTAATAGCAGAGTATTATCATACTTCTATACTGCAATCTTTTCTAAAAATCGACTATCTCAAAGGACTTATGGCAGGTCACAGCATTCGCAAATGCGAACACTGTAAGCGTTTCTTTCTTGTGACTAACGGCTATAAAACACGCTTCTGTGACAAGCCTTCTCTTGAAGATCCCAAGTTTACCTGCAAGCAGATCGCATACAGGAAGACGCATACTAGGGATAGTAACGACAATAATCCGAAATATCAGACGTACAAGAAAGCTGTCCACCGTATAATGCGAAGCTGTCAGCGCGGAACTATTACCGAAGATGTACGCGACAGATTATTAAGCAAAGCAGAAGCTATATATCACACATCTGCTACAAGTCCCAAGTACAGTGATCACGAGTTTGAGGAGCAGATGAGCTCTGACAATCTCTATAAGCTGTGCAGTATCGAACCACCAAAACGAGGACGTCCAAAGGCGGTGAAAAATGAAAACGGATGACCTTATAAAATTGTATTACAACGGCGATGACTCTGCTCTTGACAAGTTATACAGTCAGAATAAGAACTATATCCATAACATAGTTACCGATATTTCCAAGCGCAGCGGATTGAAGCTGTCCGAGGATATACAGCAGGACTTGGAACAGGTCGGTGCATTGGAGTTCGTTGAGCGTATTCGCGAGAAAAAGTTTGATCCCGAGATAAGCAAGCTGCAAACATATCTGTATCCATTCATTCTCGGGAAGATGTGGCGGTATATTGAAGAATACTATGGTGTAGTCAGCATACCTCATGGCACTATGACGCAGATACGCAAGTGTAAGAAGCTTCACAAGGACGGGTTCAGCATCACGGATATATCTAAGGAGCTGAATATAAAGGAAAAACTGGTCTTTGACTGCCTTAACTTCTCTTTCCGATACGAACAGCTTATGGTTCTAAGTGATGACGAGTCCGACGAGGATCAGAATCCTCGTATTACTCCTATCGGCGACAACGTCAGCAAAAGAGCTATACAGCGAGCAGTATATCCAATGATAAGAGAGAAATATAGCAAGCTGAAAGCCGAGCAGCAGCACATTCTCGGCTGCTGCTTAGGTATATTCGGTTATGCTAAAATGCCTGTATCAGATATTGCCGATATGCTAATGGTGACAAGAAGCGCAGCAAATAAGAAGATAAACAAGGCTCTTGAAAAGATGTATGAACTTATATGGGATAGTGAGATCAAGTATTGGATAAATGCTTATTTATGTTTATATACCCCGTCTTATATTGATAAGATTTAAATAATAATTGATATATCCACCAAAATATTATTTAAATATTTTTCCTTGTTGCATTTTTATTTTATAAATGGTATAATATGTATATATTTTTTTGGAGGTACATTATGAAAAAAATCACAAAAACAATCATATCATTAATCACTACTATCTCTATGACATTATTTGTCAGTTCAGAAAGCATCCGCGCAATAGTTAACACTATTAACGCTAAAGCGTCAGCGAATATTATCTATGGAGATATTGACAACAATAATAAAATAGATATATATGATGTCGTTTATATGCGTAAATTGCTATGCAATTCAGGAACAGAAAAGCCTGAGGCTGATTTAAACGGAAATAATGTAATTGATACAAATGATTTGTATTTGCTTCAGTCTTTTGTTTCAGGAGATATAAACGAATTTCCCGTTTCATATGTTAACGAGGATAAAGATGTCGATAGAACTATTAATTATTATGATCCTATCGAGCAATCTACAACAAATGAAATGAATGCACTTGCCATTTCATTAAAAACGCCTGAGAAAATATATGAATATGTACTTAACAATATCAAAATTGATTTTTATCCTGATTCACGAAAAGGTGCTATCGGTACTTATGAACAGAATTGCGGAAATGATGTTGATTGTGCGAGCTTATTGATTTCTATGTTTAATTGCATTGGCATAAAATCACAATATGTTAATGGAATAATGACAATATCATTTGATGAAGCTTTGAACATCACTGGAGCAAATGATATTTATTCTGCACTAAGGATTCTATCTTTTAGAGATTACGATATTTCTTATGATACAGTTAATAAAACTATCTCTTTAAAACATACATGGGTAAGCAGTACAATAAATGGTAAAGAATATAATTTGGATTGCAGTTATAAATCATATTCATATAATGATACATTATTTGATGATATTAGCAAACAACATACCCCGCCTATTGTAAAAAACGTTAATAGCATCAATAATCCTTATATTGATACAAAACAATATTATAAAGGAAAAATCGCATTATGCTCTAAACAAATAACCAATCAAAATATTAGCGTACTCCCTGATAAATTGCCATTTCAATATGATATTTTCCAAAAAGTTGATAAGATAGATAATAATGATTCAGATATTATAACTTTTTGTTTAGGTAATAATAATTGTTCTTATAAGAGCGTTGAATTGTATAATAAAAAAATAACTATTGAATATGAAATCAGTGATGATTTAATTGAATGTAGTGATGCATATTTAGCCAATATAGAAGAAGGTGAAAATGTATATAAACTCATGAACCATATGGCTCATGATGGAGCGTTACCTGGTGAAATGCAACCTGTATTAAAAATAAATGGTGAAAAAATAGCATCAGGTCAAAAAGTTTCAATTGGTCAAATACAAAACATACCAATACGCATAAAAACCATGGGCGATGAATTCGAATACTATAAAGAGTGTTGTGCAGGTTCGATGTATTCTATAGTTATAGATTATCAAAATATGAGTTCATATCGAATGACAGAAGATATAAGTGTAATCCATGACTTAAGTTCATCAGTTTCAAATAGCAACCTTTTTACAAATAAATATCTTGGCGAAATGCTAAATTATATTGGAGATGTCTATTTTAGCGAATTAGATCTGGCCAACAATATGCTTGCTGAACAAAATGATATTTATTATCTTCGAGGATTAAGTATCGCTGCAATAGGGTTTGAGCCTGACATATCTTACACAATTATTGCTGGAAAAAGAATACCTCTAAGTGACTCCATCAAAGAAGCTGGATCTTTTAATATAGATGTATTGGCCGACCATTATATATCCACATCAAAACTTTCAGATGAGGAAAGTGAACAAAGATATTTATTAGCAGCTATTTATAGTTCATCACAGTTAGAAAGTTCAATAATCGAACAAATTCTTGGAATTGAAGGTGTATCAACTGCAAAATTATTAGATTACGCTATAAATAATGGAATAAATATAAGAACTCTATATTCTAAGAATGCAAATGAATTATCAACATTATCAATAAATGATACAGCAAAGTCAATATTAAAAGAATATCTGGAAAATACTAATTATGTCATTACTGTTCCAGAACGTGATATTAAAATAGGTAAATGGCAAGGAACAGGATATATTATTTATGACCCAGAAAGCGGCAGATCTGTCTTTCAACTTACCAAAAACACAACTACCAATGGAGGAGCTTCTTCAGAAAGTTTAGGTTTTAGAGAAATATGCGCCCAATTTTTTGCTGCTTCATTTGCGGCAGGTTCAGCATGTCTCTTAGGAAAAGTATTGGCATCTTTTTCTTTAGGTGGTCCATTGATTATTGTCGGGTCAGTATTAAAGTTAGCTGCTGTAACAGCAATGTTTTTAGCAAGTTATGTAAATCTTTTAAATACATATGATTTAATTGGTAGATCTGCTAGCGGAGATGTTGAAGCTCAACATGAATTAGATCAGAGAAATCAAATTGACTTAATTACTTCTGCTTTGGCCGCTTGTCCTATTGCAGCTAATAAAATGTGCAGTGCTTTGGATGAAATGTTCAATGAAGCCAAATACATGAGCAAATATGGTACGGAAGCTGTTGAAGGAGCAGTAAAAAACTCTGATGATTTATATCAAGCTTTTAAAGCAGCTGATAATTTAAACGACCTTGGTATTGATGCAGAAGCGGCAAAAGAAGCATTAAAATACGGTGATACTTTCATTTCAGATTTTGGAACAATTATCAATAAAGAAACGAATTTAGCAAACATTATAAATTCAGCATCCGATAAAGAAAAAGCCATGTTGTATTTAACAAAATACGGCGATGTTGCAGTTGCGGATTATTTAGAAGTCGGTGCAGATGGAATTGACATGCTGATTGATAATATGTCTAAAATGCCTGATGATATTTCAAATATATGGAGTAAAAGTGCACTCATTCGAGGAAAAGAAGGAGAAATGTATGTTGCATCTACAGAGTATAGGACATGGTATCACATTGGAAATGAATGTAATGGTTATTACCCTGTAATTGATTTCCAGAAAGATAGGACCATTGTAAGTTTCAAGACTTTAAATCCGTCATCAAAATCATATACTCCTGAAAAAGTATTAGACACAATCTCTAATTATGCAGAAGCTTTAGGTGATTTTTCACTATATAATGGTACAGATTGGTGTAACGAAAAAATATTAGATATTCGTGTACCAAAAGGTATGTCAGGACAAATAGATATGCAAGAAGTAGATGACATATCTAAGGAATTTGACATAATAATAAAAATAGGAGAATTAGGATGAGTAATAAAGGAATATCTTTTGTTTTATCTATGTATAAAACAGATTCTATAAAACTTATAAATGAATTTATTGATATTTTACCCTTTAAACCGTTAATGATGAGACCAGCGCTTTTGCATAAAAAAGTTAAATATAACAAAACAGATTATATTGAAGCATTTGAAAAAGCTTTGATTGAAAATAGTCGTTGCAGTGCAAAAATATACAATGATTACAGCAATGCAATATGCTTCAGATATGATGATATCTCAGGTGTTGTTACTCTCATTTTTCACATTACAAATTGTAAAGACGAAGCTGAATTAGCTTTACTATTTGAAAAAATCATAACACGAAACCGTATAATTTCAGCTTACTTTAGAGATAAATTGGATAATAGCTTAAGCTCTCAAAACCAAATTTCTTTTTATGAAAGCTTAGGTATAGATACTTCTAATCTAAAAATTATACAAGATAAAATGTTTAAAACAAACATTATAGATATAGAACAGTTTTCTGGACATAGTCATGAATATGGTGGAATACAGTTTACAAGCACATACATAATGTGGTTTGGAAATGATTTTTTCAAATTTGTTCCGCAGGAAACCTTAACTTCGTTTAAGGACTGTATTTTTAATGAAACACTTGAAAACGGAACTATCAAAATTCAGTTATACGATAATATAAATGATTATAATTCTGAAGAAGCCGACCATAATCAATGGGCTTTCCGAAGGCATACAAATATCGATAAAATAGCTGAGGAATGGAATTTAAAATATTGTAAAACGACACCTGATGATTTGTCAGGCGCTAATATGATAATTGAACACGGCAACTTTGAACATGGCGGAGTAAAACTCGTAAAGGCATATTATGATGAGAATAATAAACCAACTCCGAAAAAGAAAGCATTTAAAGTAATATACACTGAATACAATTCTAAAAACACCGTGGTTTATCAATCTGAAGTTAACATTTCTAAATGAATGAATTCCTATAGCAATACATTCAAATATTTATTTAAATATTAAAACTTAAATTATAGTTACACTATCATGACCTATCCCTCAGGTCCATATGTTCGCAAGGACATGCAGGTTCAAGTCCTGTTATCCGCACCAGCGCTTCACATAATGTGAGGCGCCTTTTTTGTATCAAAGTATCTCATCTGTAACATCTTCCATTATGTTGTAATCGAATGCGCCGTTCATATCGAAGCTGATGTCAATAGACTTGTCCTCGTTCTGGTGGACCATGATTTGCCGGACGAGCATTCTCAGGTTGACATTCGAGATGTGTCCGTCTGCAAGTATAGTCTCTATCAGTTCCGAAGTATTCTTCATTTCCACACGTCGTTTCTTGCAGACCTCATCGTAATTTCTGAGTTCTGCTATCTTCTGTTCGAGAGAACGTATCTCTGCCTCACGCTTTTCGATCATATTATTGTAGATCTTTGCGTGCTCACGATCATTGATGCGTTCGATAATCAGCTGCTCAATCTCATCGCGGCATTGCTTGATCTTCTCATTGTTACGCTGTATCTCCTTATCATACTTAGATTTCTTTTTGAGCCAGTTCCTGACGATTTTTTCGTACTTCGCACTCTCGTTTTGTATGAACTCAAGCAGCGATACGATCTCGATATTTACCAGCGAATCAAGCTGTTCCTCGCGGACTGAATGAGGCGTGCAGTATTCTTTGCCGTATCGGTGGTTGCTGTTACAGGTATATTCAACGTACTCCTTGTCCTTCCACTTTCTTCGACGGGCGATAAGATTCGCTCCGCACTCGGCACATTTTATCATTCCTGCATACCTGTGAATATTTCTTTCGCACTGAGAGCGAGGATTTATCTTCGACCTCTGCTCCAGCATGAACTGCGCCTGTTTCCATGTGGTCTCGTCTATAATAGGTTCGCAGAAGTTATCATGACGGTATTGTTCATCTTCCGGTACTGCTGTTATGGTCTTGTATATCTTTGAGCTTATTGTCTTTTGATTGACAAGTGTACCGTGATAAAGCTCGTTTGTAAGCATACGTTTCACAGTGGTCTGCACCCACAGATATTTCTTCGAGATGTCAGGCTTATAAAATCATCTCCTTCTTTTTTCTCGGACACAGCCGACAGCTTTTTTCGTTACGGGCAACCATATAAGAGTAACGCTAACGAAAATAGTGGGTTACCGAGCCAGTAATTAACAGCTTGATAATAATGTGCCACGATTCTGCCAGCGGGGGCTCCCCGCCGCGCGAACTATTTGTGTGGGCTGTGTCGGGCGGATATTTGCTCTCACAAGTAAAGTAAGTGGGAGCAGTATCCTTAATGCAAATTGAACTGTTTTTTCATATGTTTTTGACTGCTCTGAAACGATTCCCGAAACACAAAATGATTTTTATGAGAACTGACCTTTTCTCACTAAAACTGTGAATTGACCGCAAAGTGCATAGAATAGAGCTTTGCAGACATTTCAACTCAAAACTGCCAAGTCGACAGTTTTGAATGTTTTTCAGTCAAAAATGAGCATTTCGGAATAAAAATGTGGGAGCAGTATCCTTATTGCAATTTGAACTATTTTTGGCACATTGATCAGGCACATCACGAACGGGTCAGTACAAAAGCGCACGACACATCACGGACCTACTGCGAACTCACAGTGGTATCCGCCGCACTCCTGCCTGACCGAATCAGGAGCCGCCCGACTGCACATCGGACTCATAGGCAGCTTAAATGCTCGGCTGCCCTGGCACACTCCCATTGCCTGCGATGGTTTTATCACGCTCGGACTGTGGCTGAATGTAAGTATCCGCTCCCGACTTTCATCGCTTACTCCACATCTGCGCTATGTGAAACCAGAGATATTATCGCTCACTCTTTCGAGGTCATCGCGCATCTCTGGTCTGGTACGGCTCACCACCCCACCATCGGAAACAACGTAACTCCTGATCCCATATTCAATTTTCAAGTTTCTGTCCAAGTCCGAAGACTCTTCCTCAGTATCAATCATAACAGACTTTTTTCTCTAATAAATGCGAAATGAAACTCAAAAGATCTTTTATACTTTCATTTCAATATGATGTGTGTTATAATAGTGGTAACCTATCTTTGGAGGCGATAGCATTGTTTTTAAGTCGTGGATTATATGTATTCCCACACGGCAGCTCGATAAGGAGATTTTTGTATGACGGTCAGGAAGCGACTGAGCTGCCTGAGATAACATTTGAGCAGCAGCTGATAGACTTTCTTGAGATTGATCTGACGCCGTTCAATAGACTGCTTGACAATCTGAAAGCATATACCAAGGAGAACACGACTCCTGATGAACTTTTTGGCGTGTGCCGAGCTGTTGGATATACTGCCGAGATCTTTTGTCAGGAAGAACCTGTGTACAGCTTTCTGCTGTGTACAAAGCTTTATGTCGACAGTTATGATATATCAAGTTACGAAGAGCTTTTTGAGCATAAGGATCACGCTGTTGAAATGCTGCGAGACATGGTACACACTCAAAACATTTTCTTCACTATCGCCGATGCGTATTGCAGATTTGAAGGCACACACGAGGAGAAGACAACCAAGGCATTCTTAGGCAGAGAAACTATTTTCAAGTGCCAATTTGAGCAAGTCATAGATCATACAGATGTCGGCACGGAAATGTTTCAGATGACAAGACCTAAGCTGCCATATAGCAGAGGCTACCGTTTTGACAATCTGCCTGCCTATATATGGTATATTTTTCTGAACGCAATGGAATATGATACGAGTTTCAGCCAATGTGACTACTGCGGACACTTTTTCATTGCCAAGACAAAGAAAAAGACCCGATACTGTGATCGGGTCAGGACTGATGACGGACGCACCTGTAAGCAGATAGGTCCGCAGCAGATGTATAAATTCAGGCTTCAGCACAGCAAGCTGCTAGCTGATTATGACAAAGCTATAAATCGCAATTATCGGCGAGCGGAGCGGTACGAACTAAAACTCGGAGACGAAAAGCAAGGCAAGGACTTGTCCTATAACGATTATGCCGACTGGCTCAGGGAGCTTCATTCAGCAAAGATAGCGTTCATGTCAGGTGAACTGTCTGAGGAGAATTTTAAAAAAGCAATACATAAATTGGATTAACATTTAAATATTATACAGCGGGATTACTACAAATTTGATGATAAATTTATCTTAAAACTTGACAATTATTCTGGATTAGGTTATAATAGTTGTAGAATGAAAACTGTTTCTGAAAGGAGCTGTTACTATGCCGAATATCGTGCCTATTTCAGATTTAAGGAATTATTCTGCTGTATTGCAGGACGTTGCAGTAGGTTCACCCGTTTATCTTACCAAGAACGGTCGCGGCTGCTATGCAATCGTTGATATTGCGGAGCAAGAGGAGTACGAGCGTACCAAAGCGGCACTCCGCCTAATGTGTGAATTGGAAGAGGGAAGGAAATCCGGCGAACAGGAAGGCTGGATCACTTCCGATGATATGAGAAAGCATTTCGGAGCAAAAAAGCATGAATAAAATTGTTTACTCTCCGAAAGCCCGGAATGACCTTGATGAGATATGGACTTATATTTCTGAAAAATTGTTGAATCCTTCTGCTGCTGAAGCCACTGTCAACGGAATACTTGATACTATTGATATGCTTCAGGCACAAGCTGAGATTGGAAAGCCTCTTTATTTCTCGTCCGACCTGTTCAGCGGATATCGTTTTCTTGTTTATAAGAATTACCTTGCATTCTACCGAACAAGCGAAGATACCGTATATATTGACCGTATCATTTACGGTAAACGTGATTATATGCGGCTGCTTTTCAGAGATTTGGATTGACCGTAAAAAACCACTATCGTGACCTATCCCTCAGGTCCATATGAGAGCAATCTCATGCAGGTTCAAGTCCTGTTATCCGCACCAGCACCTCACATAATGTGAGGCGCTTTTCTTATCATAATATAAAAAGTCCCGTAAAGTGCGTCCCTGTAGAAAAGTTTTGCAGGTTACCGAATATCGGCAACCTGCTTTTCAGTTAGGGAAGTCATCCTATACGAGACTTTTCTTTATTTCTTTCTGAATAATTCACGTATCATCATTCCGCCGCCTGCGGCAATGAGTCCGAATATTAGGATAAACACATATGCGCTCGTTGTGCGCCAATGAAGGCTTACGCTCAGCAGTACCGCTACAAGGATTATCACTATGCCAAGAGCAGTTACAACCCAGCCATAAATCTTTTTATCCATAATAAACAGCATTGCGATTCCGATTATAAGCGGCAGCATGACGGTTCCGTTCGGGACTGTAAAGCCTCCGAAAAATCTGAATACATAGCCGCTTCCCCAAGAACTCGTAACTACGAGATTCTGGAAGAGCATATACAATCCGGCTCCGAACATCAGCAGTCCGCAGAAGAATTTCAGCAAATCACCGCTTTCTTTTTTCTTACCTTCAGTTTCTTTTCCCATAATCCTACCTCCTTTATGACCTGTAAACACATTATACTATATTAATGGCATTTTTGTCAAGCAGAACCGTATTGACAAAAGGATATTTTAATAATATAATTGATGTAAGAATAATTCTCGGAGGTGCTGCAATGGAAAAGATAAAATGGGGAGTTATCGGCACAGGACGTATCGCACGAGCGTTTACAGCTGCTCTTGCCGGAACTCCCGCCGCTGAGCTGTATGCTGTCGGTTCACGAACAACAGGAAAAACAGTGTCTTTCGCTGAAGAATACGGGTTCACAAAAGCTTACTCAAGCTACGATGAGCTGTTTTCAGATGAAAATGTAGATGTCGTTTACATTGCAACTCCAATGGCGGCGCACTATGAAAACTGCATCACCGCTCTTAAAAATGGCAGAAATGTGCTTTGCGAGAAAACTGTAACGCTGAATGCTGAACAGCTCAGAATGCTCCTCGCTCTCGCTAAAAAGAAAGAGCTGTTTTTCATGGAGGCTATGTGGACGAAGTGCCGTCCTGCATATCTGAAAATGAAAGAATGGATAAGCGCTGGAAGAATCGGTGATATCCGCTATATCAAGGCTGATTTTTCAAATCTTGTGCCTTATAACGCGAATGACAGGCTCTTCCGTCCCGACTGCGGAGGCGGAGCTCTGCTTGATGTTACTGTGTATCCGCTGACCCTTGCAGTTGATATCCTCGGCAAGCCCGACGAGATAATCTCCTCCGCTCACATAAACGAAGACGGCATCGACCTGAGCGATACATTTATACTGCGATATAAAAACGGCAGCTTTGCCTCTGTTGACGGAGGTTTCGAGCTTCCGCTCAAAAACAATGCCGTTATTTCCGGCACGGAGGGTTCCGTAATTCTTGGCGATGGATTCTTTATGACAAATACTGCCGCACTATATGATAAAAACGCCAATATCACGGAAAATTTTGAACAGCCCGAACGCATAAACGGATATGAGTACGAAATTGATGAGGTTCATCGATGTCTGCGGAATGGATTAAAAGAGAGCCCTCTTGTACCCCATTCGGGAACGCTTGACGTCCTCGATATCATGGACCATGCAAGAAAAGAATGGGGAATGAGATTTCCTCAGGAATAATACTAAAGCCGGAAGGTCGACCTTCCGGCTTTGATTTTATTTTGTTCCGAAAATTCGGTCTCCGGCATCGCCTACACCGGGGATAATGTACTTGTCTTCGTTAAGACCTTCGTCCACAACGCCTGTATAGATGTCAACATCTGGGTGAGCAGTCTTGACAGCATTAACGCCCTCAGGTGAAGCAATGATGCACATGAATTTTATGCTCTTGACGCCAAGCTTTTTTATCTCGGAAATAGCGGCAGATGCAGATTTTCCGGTCGCAAGCATCGGGTCAACGATAATAACCTCGCGCTCCTCGATATCTTCGGGCATTTTTGAATAATACTGAATAGCGTCAGAGGTGCTCGGGTCGCGGAAAATACCGATATGACCGATTTTTGCAGCAGGAACAAGTGAAGTTACGCCCTCTATCATTCCAAGACCTGCCCTGAGGATAGGCACGAATGCAAGCTTCTTACCGGAAATGACCTTTGTCTTCGCAATGGAAATGGGAGTTTCTATCTCCACTTCCTTGAGCGGAAGATCACGTGTTGCTTCGTAGCAGATGAACATTGCAATCTCTGATACAAGCTCGCGGAACTCTTTAGTACCTGTGTTTTTATCTCTTAAAAGTGAAATTTTGTGCTGAACCAGCGGATGGTCGATAATATGTAATTCTCCCATGATCGGCAGCTCCTTTCATTATTATATTATTATATCACTCAGACATTTTCTGAGGTATTCATCTTTTTCGATACAATAGCAGACCTCGCCCTCGGGAGAAACTCCCTCGCGGACAAAACGCTGTACTGTATCAGTAATATGCATATCTGATTTTTCAAGCACTCGCCCTGATTTGATATTTTCAGCACGGTGATATGCTTCAAGCTTTACTATATCAGTATTCATAAAGGTGTAGGAAATGAGTGCGGACAGTGCTTCTCCGGCATATCCCCTGCCCCAGAATCTCTTGCTGATGCAGTATTCTGCCTCGGCAGTTTTGCAGTCGTCCCATATCTTGCAGAACGCTATCTGACCGATATTCTCGCCGCTCTGCTTTTCAACCACAGCCCAGCGATAGCGCGATTTCGGACTTTTCGGGTCAGTGTAGAGTCTTATAAGCTCCCTCACCTGTTCAATATCAGTATAGACAGGCTCGCCGTATTCGTTCTGTATATCCGGGTCGGAAGCCCAGTTGCGGAGCATATCCTCAGCGTCCGCGAGCTTGAATGGCCGGCATATCAGCCTTTCCGTCTCGAAGTAATCACTCATTTGTTTTCGAGTGCAGTTATAAGGTCAACACGTCGCTGATGACGTCCGCCCTCAAAGCCGGTTGTGAGGAATATCTCTGCGAGCTCACACGCAAGTCCGGGACCAAGAGTTCTTGCTCCCATGCACATTACATTCGCATCATTATGAAGACGAGTAAATTTCGTCGAAAACGAATCAGTGCAAAGAGCAGCTCTTATGCCTTTTATCTTGTTTGCTGCCATGGACATACCGATACCTGTTCCACAGATGAGAATGCCCTTTTCACATTCGCCGGAAGTAACGAGCGCACATACGCTCTCAGCCATGTTGGGGTAGTCACAAGGTTCGCCGTCAGTTCCCATATCCCTGAGCTCGAAGCCCTTTTCTGAAAGATATGCGATAACTGCCTTTTTCATTTCAACTCCAGCATGGTCACAGCCGATAGCTATCATATTAAAACTCCTTTATTTGGTATTATTCATTTTATCCTGAAGGTCTTTTTCAGCCTTGACCTTCTGAAGATACGATACTTCAAGCTCATCGGCGGTCACAGGCTGTTTTGACATCGCACCGAGACAGACTCCGTATGCATTTTGCAGACGCCCCTGAGGCGGCGCAAGAATAAACATCGGCGAGCGGTAAGCAGTAAAAAAGTCGGCTGCGCCGTCTCCGCAGAGCAGAGCCTCCGTACCATTGAACGCCAGAAACTCCGCGAGCTGGTCGCGAGGTATTATCTGCTCATCGCAGAGAGGCTCAAGTCCGTAGCCGTCGCTCTTGTACGAGCAGGTGTACACGAGCTCTCCCCTCGCCTTCATAATTGAACAGATAGTGCCCTTATGAGCTATATTATTGTATGCAAGAGCCTCAAGAGTTGAAACTCCGCAGCATTTGCAATCGAGCGCAAATCCCATAGCTTTCACAGCAGCAACGCCGATACGCAGTCCGGTATAGCTTCCGGGACCGTCAGCGACTGCGATGAGGTCGATATCTCCTACCGTTTTGCCAGCCTGAGCCAGAATATCCTTTACGATAGGCATTATGACCTGAGAATGCGTCTTTTGAGTGTACAATGACGTGCCTGCAAGAAAAACTTCATTATCCGCATCAAATAGCGCGGCAGAAGCGGTCTTGCCGGAGGTGTCAATGCCAAGTGTCAGCAAATCTTCCACCGTCCTCTATGATTATCTCCCGTTCGTTTTCACCGAGAGAATTTATCGTTATATAAATCGTATCCTTCGGGAGAAACTCCGCGATATTCTCCGACCACTCGACTGCCGCAACGTTGTTGTCGAAATCATAGTCGTAGAATCCGGTAGATTCAAGCCCTTCCTCTGTGCTTATGCGGTACATATCGAAGTGGTAGAGCGTGAGTTCCTCGCCGCGGTACTCATTGACGAGAGCAAACGTCGGGGAGCTTACATTGTCGCCAAGACCAAGACCTATCGCAAGTCCGCGAGTGAAGGTCGTCTTGCCGGCTCCGAGACCGCCCTTGTATGCTATCATATCTCCCGCACGAAGCAGTGCGCCGAGCTTTTTCGCGGCTTCAACCGTTTCCTGCGGTGAATGTGTTATTATTTTCATGCTCAGAAAAGACCCGTAATGTTGCCGTTGACGTCGCAGTCGATGTTGAGAGCTGACGGAGCCTTCGGAAGTCCGGGCATTGTGAGTATCTCTCCCGTGTAGATGACTACGAAACCCGCGCCGGCTGAAACTCTTGCGTCACGGACTGTGATATTGAAGCCCTTCGGTTTACCAAGACGTGTAGGATCGTCCGAGAGCGAATACTGAGTTTTGGCAACGCAGATAGGCAGGTCACGGAAGCCGATACCCTCGATCTCCTTTATAGCTTTATCAGCCTGTGTCGTGTATGTTACGCCGTCTGCACGGTATATCTCACGAGCGACTTTTTCGATCTTATCCTTGATAGAGAGTTCCTTTGCATAGAGCGGACGGAACTTCTCGTCGCTTCCGTCAGTGAGGGCAATTGTCTCGCAAACCTTGTTTGCAAGGTCTCTTCCGCCTTCGCCGCCCTTTGCAAATACCTCGCACATTGAAACTTCAACGCCCATGTCAGCGCAGAATTTCTTGACGAACGCTATCTCGTTGTCAGTATCGGAAGCGAATCTGTTTATAGCAACAACCACCGGAACGTGGTACTTGTGCATATTCTCGATATGGGTCTGAAGGTTTACGATACCCTTTTCAAGAGCCCACATATTCTCCTTCGCAAGCTCATCCTTCGGAACTCTGCCGTTGTATTTAAGAGCACGAATTGTTGCAACAAGAACTACGCATGAAGGAGTTAATCCTCCGTAACGACACTTGATATCGAAGAATTTCTCAGCTCCGAGGTCAGAGCCGAAGCCCGCTTCTGTTATGCAGTAATCTCCAAGCTTGAGTGCGAGCTTTGTTGCGCGGATAGAGTTGCAGCCGTGAGCGATATTCGCGAACGGACCGCCGTGTATAAATGCAGGATTATTCTCGAGTGTCTGTACGAGATTTGGCTTGAGAGCGTCCTTGAGGAGAGCAGTCATAGCTCCTGTACAGCCAAGCTCACGCGCGAATACGGGCTGACCGTCAAGGTTATATGCAACGAGTATGTTGCCAAGACGCTCCTTGAGGTCTCCGAGGTCAGTTGCAAGGCAGAGTATAGCCATTATCTCCGATGCAACAGTTATATTGAAGCCGTCCTCACGCGGAACTCCGTTAGCCTTTCCGCCAAGTCCGACAACTATGTTTCTGAGAGCGCGGTCGTTCATATCCATACATCTCTTGAAGAGAATACGCCTCTGGTCAATTCTGAGTGCATTTCCCTGCTGGATATGATTATCAAGCATTGCGCAGAGAAGGTTATTTGCAGCAGTTATAGCGTGCATATCGCCTGTGAAATGGAGATTGATATCCTCCATTGGCACTACCTGAGCATATCCGCCGCCGGCAGCTCCGCCCTTGATGCCGAAAACAGGTCCGAGTGAGGGCTCACGGAGCGCGAGCACAGCCTTTTTGCCAATTTTGCCCATAGCCTCGGCAAGTCCGACGCTTACGGTAGTTTTTCCCTCTCCGGCAGGAGTGGGATTTATAGCAGTCACAAGAATAAGCTTTCCGTCCTCGCGGAATGCGAGATTGGAGTACAGACTCTCTGAAAGCTTAGCCTTGTAGTGACCGTAGGGTTCGAGACAGTCCTCGCTGATACCAAGGTCAGCAGCTATCTCTGTGATCTTCTTCATTTTTGCATTCTGAGCGATCTCTATATCAGATAACATAGAAATATCCTCCGTTCAATGTACTATATTGAATATTATACCACAAAAAGGTAAAAAATGCAATACTTTACCATATATATTTTATTCCAGCTTATAAGTAATACTGATAACTTCGCATTTATGAAAGTTTTGTGTAAATATTGCATTGTATTTAAAATTATGATATACTTATTGTATCTGCTGACGTCAGATATTTCTCGAATGATTCAAGGAGGTATTTATGAACACTATTGGAATAATCGGAGCAATGCCCTCCGAGCTCAAAGACCTTCGCCTTATGCTCGGTGAGGGCGAAATAAAGCATTTTTCCGGCTTCGACTTCTACATAAATGAATATAAGGGCAAGCGCATAATCAATGCGTGCAGCGGAATCGGAAAGGTCAACGCTGCTGTATGCACACAGACTCTTATCGACAATTTCAAGCCCGACTGCATAATCAATGCAGGCATCGCAGGAGGTATGGACAATGCTATCAAAGTCTGCGACGTTGTCGTATCGACCGAGGTTCTCCCGCATGACCTTGACCTGCACTTCCTCAAGGACTATCCCCCGTACTGCGGCATCTTCAAGGCTGATGAAAAGCTCATTTCCGCCGCCGAGAAAGCCTGCTCCGACAACGGTGCAAAGAGCTTCCGCGGACGTATAGTTTCCGGCGACGCATTTATCACAAGCAGCATCATCAAGGCTGAGATACAAGGCAAGTTCTCGCCCTCTGCCGTTGACATGGAGAGCGCCGCAGTCGGACAGTGCTGCTTCCTCAACGAGAAGCCGTTCGTAAGCGTTCGCTGCATTTCTGACAACGCAGACGACGAGGGCGCGATGTCGTTTGATGAATTTGAAAAGATAGCGGCTAAAAGAGTTGCCGAGATAGTGCTTGAAATGATAACGAATCTTTAAGAGGTGATAATTGTGAAAAAATTAGTATCTTCTGCTATTTCAGCTGCAATGCTCGCTTCAATGCTCCCTTTTACCGCAAGCGCCGATGATT